>RCNJ01000221.1_pt1 | contig 38211 bp, 41 predicted proteins | sample 2041171 | NCBI WGS metagenome assembly RCNJ01 (sample SAMN09708213, study PRJNA481090) | feces metagenome | biome: feces | host: Pygoscelis adeliae | place: Antarctica: Rookery Lake | collected 2010-03-01 | reverse complement strand
GATATCGCGTCGCGTTCGTGTTGCTTCGTGTTGCTTATCGGAAAGTGGGACACATGCTAGTATGGGACACATGCATGTCAATCACGTTACACGGCGGCTAAATATACCCTACACCACGAGAGAGCGTGTTTGAATTCATGGCTGGTAGCGGGAGCTGGACATAAACACCAAGAAGCAACAACACCGAAGCGCGCCTAAAATAGTCGATTTACCTGCCGCTATCCGCTCGCTACAGCTTCTCGTCCTCCCCCACCCAGCCACTCGCGCTTACCTACCTACGTCTCAAGCATGCCCCTGTTCGGGCACAGCAGGACGTCGTCTCAAGTACCTCCAAACCAGCAACAGAATGCGCCCGCATCAGGCCTATTCCAAGCAACACAAGCTCTAGGGTCCATTGGGGCACCAGCCGGCAATCTGAGAACAGCAACTACAGGCACAACATCTGCTGGAACCGACGCACTTTATCAGTCTCGCACCAAGTCAAGTGCCAATGCGGCTGGCCAGCCCCCGCAGACACCGAATCATAACTCCAGTCAATCGGTTAACGCTGTCATGACGAGCCCGAGCGCGAACAATTCGAATAGCTTTGAGAGTGCACGTAGACCGCAAGGCTACGGGAGACCGTCGGACGAGTTGCATTTGGAATCAGGACAGCGAGGGCAGGGATCGCCAGGTGATTATGGTGGAGGTGCACCACGGATTAAGCTTGATCAGGGGACACCAGAGCATTATCAGAGAGGGCATTTGCCATCGAACTCAACAGGTCGGCCATTGCCGTCATCAGCGAATACGGTTCCAGCAGTGCCAACGTTAGGAGGAAATATGTCAAACGATCCATTCGCGACACCATTGCGGCCCCAAGCAGGGAGCCTCTCGCACAACCGGAGCTACTCTCGCTCGAGTCCTGCGACTGGACAGCACGATGGACCGGCATATCAAGCCTACAGTGCGACGACGCCGGGTGGCTCTGAAGTTGGAAACCAGTTTTCGACACCAAGCTCGCTGAAGTACGTGCCAGGACAACAGCGCAATGTTTCGAACACGCCGCTTGGGCTGGCAGACATCAGACCTCGAGCCGACTCGAATCTGGCGGAGGGATTGCCCGGAGCCAATCCATATTCGTATGATGGTGCAAGTGCAGCGCCGACGAACAGCAACTACTTAGCACCGTGGGCGATCTATGCCTTTGATTGGTGCAAGTGGCCAGCTCACAATAATGATGCCGGAAAGGTGGCAGTAGGAAGCTACCTGGAAGATGGGCACAACTTTGTAAGCCCTAACCGCTTTGCACTTTCGTGTATCACTTTCTAACATGCGTAGATCCAAATCCTTGAGACAAACATACGGCCATCCTCCCCAGACTCATACACACCATCAGCACCAAAATACGGCCTAGAATTCAACAAGGTCGCAGAAGCAACACACTCCTATCCCGTCACCCGCCTCCTCTGGGAACCACCATCCTCGCAAAAACAGTCCACCGACTTACTAGCAACATCCGGCGACCATTTGCGCCTATGGTCCCTCCCAGCCGACACCCCCATGTCCAACCCCTCGAACCGTATCACACCCGGCACAAATCATGGTCAACAGCCAGCCAGCAAATTGACACCACTGGCTTTGCTGAGCAATTCAAAGACACCAGAACACACCGCCCCCCTGACGAGTCTGGACTGGAACACAGTTTCTCCATCCCTGATAATCACATCCAGTATCGATACCACCTGTACGATTTGGGATATTCCGACGCTGACTGCGAAGACGCAGCTGATTGCGCATGATAAAGAGGTATTCGATGTTAGGTTCTGCGCGAATAGTGTGGATGTGTTTGTGTCTTGTGGTGCGGATGGGAGTGTGAGGATGTTTGATCTTAGGAGTTTGGAACATAGTACGATTATTTATGAGCCGAGTGTTAAGGATGATAAGGGTATGCTGCTTCCCTTCCCCACCCCCACTTTCCAGCCCTCCCCGACCGAGCGTTGGGAGGGTCTCCGGCCCAACTCTTTTTTCTCGGCCTTAATCTTACATTTTGGGGCGAGTGCTGATACGTGTAGATCCGAACTCGGCTTCTGGGAGGATAAGTCCTACATTGGCGCAGCAGACAATGACCTATTCCCCTCCCTTACTGCGTCTTGCTGCTTCCCCGCATGATACGCATCTTCTCGCCACGTTCAGCCAGGATAGCAACATTATCAGAGTGTTGGACATCAGACAGCCAGGCCAAGCGCTTCTGGAGCTCCACGGCCACGCCGCCAACGTAAACTGCATCGAGTGGTCGCCATCACGACGCGGCACATTGGCGTCTGGCGGGGACGACAGCCTTGTTTTGGTATGGGACTTACTAAACGCTGGTGCGGCGAATGTTGGATCCGGCCCGAGTAATGTGGGAGGCCAGGCGACCGGTGGGGCGAATGGCGAGGAGAAGAAGGATAATATTAGGAACCCCGAGGCGAGTTGGAGGTGTGACTACGAGGTCGGAAACCTTTCTTGGGCGCCTGATAGTGGGTTGAGTAAGGATGGGTCAGAATGGCTGGGTGTGAGTGGTGGAAGGGGGATTTGGGGTGTTAGACTGTAAAGTTACAACCAAACTAGAGGCGATTTTTAAGGTGGCAGGAAACGAGAGGAGATGGGAAGGACTTGAAACAAAAGTTGGCAGTATGACGATGAGACGAAGCACGGTTGCATAGAAGCATGGTAGCATTTCTAGCATGGCGTTGGGACGAACCACGAATGAAGAATTTTGCACGTCCATTTCAAACAGGATCCGTTGTGACTGTCTTGCTGGTCACAACATTGGCACGGCAACTGATTGGCTTGCATGATATGCTTTGAGTTTGGTATTCAGTATCAGTGTCGACTTAGTTATCAGCGCAGCTCTCGTGAGACTCGGCTGCCGGCGAAGCCCCAAGCTTACGACGATCCAAACCTCAAGCTGGTGCATATGCATCTGGCGCTTATGGCGTCTGTGGTACGGGTATACATACCTCATGTGCGACATATGGCTATCCACGGCGCTGCATATTCCGCACGTCGATCAAGATCGCGGCTGAATTAGCACCCTCTTACGTGCAAACGTGTGTAACAGAAATATAAATGTGCGACACAACCACAATATATCGCTCATAGATGCTCTCGAACTATTGGTGAAGCTCACGGTGCTCGCGCTCATATGATCTGAGACTACAGTCAGAATGTTTACTCCGTATCCACTGGGTCCGGCGATTCCGAAGCAATGAGACAGAGCTGTGGCTCGCAAGCACAGCACCTCCAGCACTGTGAACCATTTCCTATGTTTCGCATGCATGAGAAGATCCTAACAGCTTCATCCTGATGTAATCCTTTTCCAAAACTCGAGAAATATTGTCTAACATTAAATAACCCAATAAAATATTCCGGCATCGCTAGCTTCGAGGTATCTTATTAGCCCCAGAAGTGGTGTCACGAGCCCACGGGCTCGCGGCCGACCCCCGGATTAGGTCGACATGTGACGACCAACCAGCTGGAGCCTCGATGAGGCCAGCCGCGGCCACCCCGATTGTCCTAATCCGAATATGCTTGGCTGTGATGCGTCCCTACTTGGCATTTTTGTGCGGCACTTGCAAAATGCTATTTCAGGATTCCAGGAACGCAACAGGGAAGCTAAGCTCCTGAAGAAGCCGTATTGGATGAAAGTACTACCCAAAGGAGCTTACAAGCGTATGCATGACGCGTTGCGCTCTGATATCTGACAGGGATGCGCACTCTGGCGGAGGGGGCGGCTGATCAGTGTCTTAGCGGCGACGGCGGCGGATGGCGGCCTCGATTAGGACAAGTGGGTTGTGGGGTAGGACTGAGCGTTGTGAAATGAATGAATACGTCAGGATGGACTAGACAACTTCAACTAGTTGACATTATGGATATCTATCTGTTCTACGCCTTGAGGGTTTGCAAGTCTGTTAAGGACACTTGACAAAGAAGCAACGAGGGAGAAGAATAGTGAATGAGCAAGCACGACAAGGAACGAGCGAGTACGACGATTCACATAGACAACCGAGAGCGCATAGAGCGGTGAAGCATACTCGAGATATAGAAGCGTGTACCCCGCCATACTCGGCACATTCAACATCAAATACATAGGAAGCATCAACATCGCCGCCACGATGCTCTCCATGCTCAGCTCAACCGTGAGCGGCGTCTCCCCAACGACCACACCATGTCCCGACTCTCCAATCTCCCTCCGCCGCAAGTCGAGCAACGCCTCGAGGAAATCCCGGCGCAAAACTGGGTTGCTGTCACCCATCATCGAGCTCGCAAAAGACTCCCGCATAACCCTCACCACAGCAGTAACCAACACCGTCCTCCACGCTCGGGATGGTCTCACAGCAAACGAACGTCACACTCTACGGCGGAAGGATGAACAACTCCAGATTGTCAGGATACGATTGCAAAATGCCGAGACGATGGAGGGGTGGGTACAGGCAGCGGAGGAGTTGGATAAACTCGAAGGCAATGAGTGTTGGAGACGACATGATGATCCTTTGGACGATGGCAGCTCGCCCTACGACGCTGCACTTATATCAGGTCGGCTGAAGATGCTGCTTGATGCTCAAAGTACTGGTGATGTGGAAAAAATGATGTACCTGATCCGTACGAGTCTGTCTAGGAATCTGGGAGGGATCAATAATCCGGAGTTATACGCGCACGGCCATGTCGGCACAAAATACCTCATTGAGTCGTACATCGAGACTGTGATCTCAGTTATCCGCACCTTGGTGGCTGCTTCTTTACAGCCGCGGAGCTTGCCGGAGGGATTGGAGACGAAGGATCTGCTGGAGCAGGTTGTGTATGCGCGGCAGGCATTCGGCAGATCCGCGCTGCTGCTGAGCGGTGGTGCGACGCTGGGTATGTATCACGTCGGCGCTCTTAAAGCGTTGTTCACTGCCAATCTCCTCCCGCGCATCATCAGCGGCGCGAGTGCGGGGAGTATTGTCGGGAGTGTGTTGTGCACCAAGACCGACGCCGAGATTCCAGAGATGCTGGATATGTTTCCTTATGGCGACCTTTCTGTCTTTGAAGAACAGGACAGACTGGAGGGAGTCCAGGAGCATATGACGAGACTGCTGACAAGGGGCGCGTGGATTGATATCAAGCACCTTACGCGAGTCATGCGGTCCATGCTCGGCGAGATGACGTTTCAGGAGGCCTATAACCGGACGCGAAGGATTCTCAATATCTGCGTGTCTCCGAGCAGCGTGTACGAATTACCGACCCTGCTCAATTATATTACGGCACCCAATGTCTTGATTTGGTCTGCGGTCGCAGCATCCTGCTCAATCCCACTAGTCTTCTCGTCCGCGGAGTTGCGGGTTAAGAATCCGTTGACGGGAGAAGAAGAGCCGTGGTCCCAAGCCGCGGACCTCCGCTGGATCGATGGGAGTGTTGATAATGATCTTCCGATGACCAGGCTGGCGGAGATGTTTAATGTCAACCATTTTATTGTTAGTCAGGTCAATCCGCATGTTACGCCATTTCTGTCCACTACGAGTCTCAGCCTGGCCACGCCTTCAACCGCCTCGGTGGTGCTACCGCGTTATATAACGTCTCGCATCAGTAGCTTGGTAGCGCCGGTTACGGAGTTCGCAAAGTCCGAAGCCCTCCACCGCCTCCAAATCCTGTCGCAACTGCGAATCCTTCCAAACTTGTGCAACAAAACACGAAACATGCTCAGCCAAAAATACAGCGGTGACATCACGATACTTCCCAAGGTTAAGATGACGGATTTTGATAAGATTCTTAAGAATCCCACGCCGGAATTTATGCTCAATGCTTGTATAGAGGGGGAGCGTGCTACGTGGCCGCTGGTGGGCAGGGTGAGGATGGCCGTTAGTGTTGAGTTGGCACTCGACCGTGCGGTCGGGGAGTTACGAGGTAGGGTTGTCTTCGGTGGAGAGGGGAGGGTAAAAGTGAAAGGTGAGAAACCGGGCAGGGATAATGGGAGAGGGAGGGGAATGTCGCACGATGGGACGGGGAGAGGTGCTGGACATGTGAGAACGATGTCTGGTGTGGGACATGTTAGGTTGCTTGACGGGGCGGTTGAGGGCCCCCTCACGGAACAGCATGCTGAGAGGAAGACGAGGCCGCGGCTCAAGACTTCAAAGTCGTGTGAGCACAGAGGCACGTTCCTAGGCATGGAGACACCGACTTCTCAGGGACGTGCTATAGATCTTGGTCATAGAGCGACGGATAGCTTGGGTAGTAGCTGGGAGGATTTGAGAGAGCCGGTCGTGGTGCCGATGACGAAGATCTCGACGGTCCCTAGAATGATACAGGATTAGATAGGTCAGATATGAGGAGCAATAGAGACAGTGGGTGTTGGGAGGACTAGAAGAGAGATAGATGCGCAAGCACCGATTTGAGGTTATACCATGGGTGAGAATCAGCGCGGAGTTACGGCGTCCTGTTGTCCAACTGGTTACATTATATACTAGCATAGTACCATATCATTCTATTTTATGCTCAATGTAGAAGTTACTAAGTCTAGTACCAAGTCTCTTTGTCTTCTTTTCCTGAGTTCTCCCCAACCAAGTTCAACGAACACAGTAAATAATAACCTTGTCTGTTCCGGAGACATTTTTGTTAGTAATGGTACAATTCTCTGAGCCTTCTCCGAAGCCTTCCACTCCTTCCATCCATTTGTCGAGGCATCAAGAGCCGCAAGAAGTGGCATGGCTTCTTTTCTGTAGCCTTGGCAGGAGATATCGGGTTTACGAAAGCTAATTTATTCGTAAAAAAAAGGGGAATCGTTCAAGATGTTATGCTTCCGTACTCCGAATGCTCTCTCTTCTGCTTCTGCTCTCTCGCCTCAGTCTTTGATAGGGCCTTCTCCTTTTCCATTTCGCCGCTCCCTCGCCCACTCCTTCCTCCTACTTAACTCCTTCTGCCACTCCTTTCCCTCCTTCTCCCCTTTCGCCTATTTCTCCTCCTTCTCCTCCTTCTCCTCTTTGCGTGTTCTTTTTCTCAGCTGAGCCCAGTTTGCCTTCCGTTCCCTCCACCCTTTTTTTGTGGGACGCGATGGCGGCGAGGAGGACAGGAGTTTCATCGCTGTCGTGAGATTGATAACATCCAGTTTACGGAGGCTGGTTGATCGGTTGCTAACGGAGTAGATGAACAGTGGGAAAAATTTGCGGCTTACGCTGATTTATCGGCCATTTTAAGTGGTTAACCGGTTGTTCACGAGCTGTTATTATTATAGATGTATTGAGATGAAAGAGTAAAGCTGAGCGGACAGCGAAATCATTGAAATACCCGCAGGGCAAATTCCTGTGTGTAACAAATCGTCGTCCACACGGTCTACTGCAACATTATCACTTTTGTTAACTGGCAGTTGCGCGCCGTTTCCAAATATGGTAGACTATATTTGACGGCGCGGCCAGTCATCGTCGACGACGTTATCATTATGCTCAAAGATCGGTAAACGTTAGCCGGTTTCACGGGACGTTTTTCCCATTTGTAAATCAAAAACATCCTCCTCGAGTTCCATTTCCAAAATCAAAAACTGGAGCTACAGTAATCGGCCGGCGTGTTAGTTGTGCACAAATCCCATCGCCAACCAGCCACGGTAGCACAAATGTGCAGAACCATGACAAGCTTCATCGACTTTCAAAATCGCATGTAAAAGTTAAAACTTCTCCATGCGATGCAAACCGTAATTTAGCTGTGGAGGGGTAGCTTCCTACCGTTTTCGTAGATTCTGTAGCTTGTCTGTCGAAAATGGAGCATGTGACGATGATCTGCAACCCGGCGAGCTACCCGCTTTCGGGTGCGTTTCGGCTGTGGTCGGAGACATGGCTTAGTCGCACAAAACTCCCGATGGCAGCCAAGATGGGAAGTCTGACACGAGAGGTAATATGTGGGGTGGGAGCCGAGGATGTCTCTTTTAGGGTGGAAGTGCGAAGTTTGGAAACGGGTAGTGTGCCTTTTGGGCTTGTGATCTTGAAGCTTGAATCTTTTGTGTGTCAGGCCCCAGGGCTTGCTCAAAAGCTAGTCTTTTTTGTGAGCAATGCTCCAGGCTTGAAGGTTGCTGAACATACTTGTGCTGAAGTCAGTCGCCGAACATCCCAAAGCGTAGGTGAGGTCAAATTAAGGTTTCTAACGCTCGTTCAGGAGCGGATCTGGACGGCTTCCGTTTGTTCTCGACTCAAGACCAAGAGCTGTGCCTTGCCCTCGCAGACTTGCAACCCGCAAGCTGCAGAGGCCGGTTCGCCGTTCGACACTGAAGGATAGATGGCAGTATGCCATTTGCATCAAATTGCATAGCATGGCACAGTAAACAGGTATACATTTCTCGCCAGGTAAGATGGAGTGGAAACAAGATTCATTGCTCAGTACGCCGCACTCCAGCACTCTCCATGATATATACACATTCCCATTCCTGGCATCGATCCTTCACTCTTCCTCGGCCAGTCTCGGTATCCATCTTTCGCACTAAACACTCGATGGCCATCACTTCCTAGACCACCAATCCCTCCCGATCGCAGTATCCTCAAAGGGCAGTCAACGAGTATGCTTAAAGTACCCACTTGCGGCCGCGACACCAACCGTCTTATCCATCACCCACTCCCCAACGTCGAGATAGGTATCGATCCACTTCTTCAGGTCTTTGTTCTCTGAGAAGCGTTCGGAGGTGAGACTGGGTCTGGATGTGTTAGCGGTGTGCTTTTGTGGGTTTCTCGTTCCTCGTGCGAGTGTTTTTGCAGTTCAGACTTTGTGGGCGTTGGGTGGCGCTTTGGAGCAGCAGACCAGGACTCGAGTGGAAGTTGGAGTCTCAAAATCCGAGTTAAGCTCGCGGTAGGTTGTTCGTACTCGTGGTTCTTGTTGTTCTTGTTCCGATTCTCGTCCTCGTTCTCGTCCGTCTCGGGCTTCTTGGTAGGGAGGTAGAAGAGACGGGAATGCTCACGTCAAGCCAGTGCTGCGCTTCATGCCAGCGAGGATAGTAGAGACTGGTAGCGGGGGTTAGTATGCGTCCAAGGTTCAACATTAGGCCGAGGAAAAAAGAGTCGAAGTCGCAATCGGAGTCGAATGGAAGGAGGTGAATAGACGAAGGTGAGCAGGAAGACGGGAATGCTTACTGAGGACAGCATCAAAGGCATAGTGAGTTAATCTTCCCAACTTTCCCCAGAGACCAAATGTTAGCAAGTTGAGAAACTAATGCTGTTCAGCGCAAGTCCAGAGACGAGGCGGAAACGATGCGGATGGATGGAGGAACGTACGACCATGGTTGCGATGTGTTATTCGAGCTTAGGGGAGGCAGGAGACTTGAGGTATGTACAAAAACGGCTCAAAGAAGACTCGACAGCAGCGAGGTATTTTCTGGTATGTTTATCTCGAGTTGATGGATGAGGCTGAAGATTAGAAGGACTGGCAGCTATCCAGGCCACGCAACAGTGGAAGGCTGGGGTCTAAGCGGGGCCGACAGCAGGCAGATGAAGGCGGTCAAGCGAAGTGACACCTTTGGCAAGTCTAGGTCACCGAAGTAAACCCAAATTGCCGCCTAAGGCAGGAATTGGCACTTGACCTGTCCTGGTACAGTACCTTGTTCCTAATCTAGACTAATACGGGCTTGGTGGGGGTGCCCGTTATCAATGAGCCGCCTACGCTGGGCTAAATTGCCCAAGTTACTGGAGCTATCGGACCTTCTTCACAATCTCAACAACAATTACGAAACCTCAACCTCAATACTCCTACTCCGCAAACTCTACAACACCAAACCCACGAACCACAGCACTGTAAGTGTATTCATCCATCTTATCACACCCTGTGCCGTCGTGTAGTTGAAATCGGGAAAGCATTGGCAGCTGTCCCAGGTTCTGGTACCTGTTCTATGACAGCTCTCAATTGCTAAGCTTGTAAGCTTATCAGCGAATTTTACCAAGCTACACCACCAAGCGCATTCATATCCACTACATCCGGTCTAGAACGACCACATTTTGAAGACCCTTCCATCTTACGTTCTTGCCCTTTTTCGAACCTCATTCTGACGCTAAATCAAACAGTCGCGAACTTCAAGTTTACAACGTCAACACACGTCCGACGTCGCACCCTATCTTCACCTCATAAACAACTCCATACCTGTCAAGATGGTTTCCTCTCTTGACCACATGCAGTACGAGACCAAGTTGCAGTTTACTGCTGGTCTCAATACTGAGCAGAAGATGCCACAAAATTTCCGCCGTACTGCCATCGTCGCTACAATCGGACCAAAGACCAACAATGTCGAGGCCCTCAACGCTCTCCGCAAGTGTGGAATGAACATTGTTCGCATGAACTGCTCCCACGGTGACCATGCATACCATCAGTCCGTCATCGACAACGCTCGCGAGGCCCAGAAGGTCATGCAAGGTCGCCAGCTCGCAATTGCCTTGGATACCAAGGGACCGGAGATTCGCACCGGTAACACCGTCGGTGATAAGGACTTGCCAATCAAGGCCGGAGACGAGATCACCTTCACCACCGATGAGAAGTACGCCAAGGCTTGCGACACCAAGCTCCTGTATGTTTTCCAATATTTCCATAGTTCCGGGTTACACTGACGCATCTTAGCTATGTCGATTATAAGAACTTCACCAAGGTGATCGGTGAGCGCATCTCTGCTGCTCAGGGCGCTGTCAAGCCACCAATCTGCGTCGATGATGGAAAGCTTGAGTTCGTCGTCCTCGAGATCATTGATGAGCAGAACCTCCGCGCCCAGGCTTTGTCCGACGGCTACATCTCCTCCAAGAAGGGTGTCAACCTCCCAGATACCGATGTTGATCTTCCAGCGCTCTCCGAGAAGGATATTGCGGACTTGAAGTTCGGTGTGAAGAACAACATCGACATGGTGTTTGCTTCCTTCATCCGTCGTGGTGAGGATATCAGGAACATCCGCGAGGTGCTCGGTGAGGCTGGAAAGCTCATCCAGATCATTGCTAAGATCGAGAACCGCCAGGGTCTTCACAACTTTGCTGAGATCGTGAAGGAGGCCGATGGTGTCATGGTTGCTCGTGGTGATCTCGGCATTGAGATTCCATATGCTGAGGTCTACCTCGCTCAGAAGAAGATGATTGCCATGTGCAACCTCGTTGGAAAGCCAGTCATCTGTGCCACCCAGATGCTCGAGTCGATGGTCTCTAACCCAAGAGCAACTCGTGCTGAGATCTCTGACGTCGGTAACGCTGTCTCCGACGGCGCTGACTGCGTCATGCTTTCTGGTGAGACCGCCAAGGGCCAGTATCCAAGGGAGTCGGTCACTGCCATGCACTTGACCTGCTTGCGCGCCGAGGGAGCTGTCCCATACGTCCGCAACTTCGAGGAGATGTGCCACACTGTGCAGCGCCCAGTCTCCGCCGTCGAGGCTTGCGCCATGGCTGCTGTCCGCACTTCCCTTGACATGAACGCTGGAGCCATCATTGTTCTCTCTACCTCCGGCGAGTCTGCTCGTCTCTTGGCCAAGTATCGCCCAGTTTGCCCGATCTTCATGGTCACCCGCAATGCTTCCGCCTCCCGCTACGCTCACTTGTACCGTGGCGTCTACCCATTTTTCTTCAATGAGGAGAAGCCAGACTTCAACAAGGTCAACTGGCAGGAGGATGTCGACCGCCGCATCAAGTGGGGTATCGCCGGGGCCTTCAAGCTCAACATCCTCTCCGAGGGCGAGACCGTTGTCGTTGTCCAGGGATGGAAAGGTGGTATGGGTAACACCAACACGTAAGTCTACCACAATGTACACAACCTAACATTTTATCATCATTTTCCTAATACGGGCTGTTTCTTGCAGCATTCGTTGCATTACCGTGGAGGACCCAATTGTCAAGTCGGCGGTTGTCGAGGCGGCACCAAAGATGGTGGAGCTGTTACTCGTGCGCGAGCTTGACACCGAGCCAAGCTCGGCCTGATTGATCAAGGATCGTTCCACTAAGGCACATGGACTTAAGCTCCCGCTATGGCCACCGTACTATTCCTGGATTTGGGTCTTCCTACCAGGATTTCGGCGTTTCCATTTCAGATAGAGGATCGAGCTAGACAGGCTTTTCTTCGACTTTTCCTACGAAGTGTACCCACGACATCACACTCGCTTTATACATTTCGACGTTTGGCATTTCTGGATACACTTGCTAATACAATTGCTTCAGTCTTCGCGTTCTCCAGGCCAGCCACACTCTCGGACTTGAGCAGGCATAGACGGTTTAGACGGATTGGCGACAAAATTTTGCGGTTACGGCGCTTTGCTTTACGACTACGATACATACGGGAAACGATTGCACTTTATGAGGGGATGGGATATGTATTGGGATGAGCTAGCTTAGCATTACGAATGGAGCTTGCATTGACGAACTTGAGTTTGATGATGATACTATCATAGTGACTAGTATGTGCGCTTGACCCCTCCCTAGATGTTGCTTTCATGTCGTGATGTCGTCGTGTAACCCGTTTGGTTTCTTGGGTGGTTGTAGGTGCCAGATGTGGTTTGGACCACACCATGCCGACCCTTTCCACGGGGAATTCTTGCAGATAGGTCGTGATGTCGTGGTTGGAGACGTCGTAAGTACCGGATTATTGACCAGGTTCGAGAAGTTAGCTGTCATCGACGACGTCTTGATGACAGTTTCTAGGACATATTTTCAAGTATCTTGGTACGCTAAGGTCGAGGCCATCTTTTCTGAAACCCTGATGGTGATTTTTTTCTTTCTTGTGTGTGCTCGCCGTCTCAATTCACTACAATCTCGAGTATAGCACGATCCGCGAACCGACAAACTTCTTGCCGGCCAACCAGTCTCCACTGAAATTCTTCAATTTGTATATTCATCCACAGATCCTCGATCATTGAAAGCAGCCGGTGAACATGGCACCGAACCCACAAGTACGCGTGAGCAACGGGTATGGGGATTATCACAACTTCTTCGCCGCTGCCGCCGGCCCGCGTACACCATTCGGACCTGTGATGATCACACCTCCTGCCCTTAACACCTTCAACACCCCCAACCTCGCGGTCCGCAACACCATCCACCACCTCTCTACTCGTGACAGCGGCCACAGCCTCCTCGCCAAACTCTACGGTGTTCACCTTAACCGCATAGTATGTCATTTCCCTATCTCCTCGCCTCCTGTTTGATTTGGCTGCACTCGTTGACGTTCATGAAGCCACTCGCCCCCCGCATCCTCATCTGGATCCTTACTTGCCTCTTCTTCTTCGGTCTAGCTTGCGTCGCTCTCATTGGGGTTACGATCATCGTATGGGGAGGGTATATGATTATCGAGTATTATGTCAAGCAACACTACAAGGGGTTTAATTGGTGCTTCAACAGCTTCCTCCGTGCCATCACCGAGCTCTTCGACGGCATCAAGAACATGGGTAAAGCTGCCGGCGCCAGCTGCAATAACGGGTGGAAGAAGCTCACTGCCCGCCGATCAACCACGTCTTCACTGGGCAACAGCGGGAATGTTTTTAATACGGAGTGGTCGCCAACCGGTTCTGTCGACGCAGCGGCTGCGGCGGAGTGGGGGAGAGAAATGGATAATTTCGACTTGGGTGCTAGGGTTCTTGGACCCATGGTGCTTGAAAGTGGCGTTACAATCAGCGTGACTGATGTTGCAACAGGCCAGCTTTTGAGTCTTGACCTTGTTATAAATGAAGCGCCCGCGGACCCAGTGCCTGGTGAGTGGAGCGGTGGAGAGATCAGGAGTCCGCCGCCTGTTTACAGTGTTAGGGGTTAAGTGGTTGGTATGGATGGGGGTCATATTGTGTATACGAAATGGTGTTTTGGGAGGTGGGAAAGTTTAACTGGTTTGCTCTTTGGCGTGGATTTGGTGCCTGGATACGTCCTGCACTGGTGTGAAGGTGGCGTTCTGGTGGTTTGTATTAGCCGAGTTTTCGGGTCTGTATCGTAGAGTTGACAAGTTGTGGATAGAGTGATCAGCTTGTAAATTAAAACATGGACCCGCTGGAACCCAGAAAACCGGTTAGCCGAGATCAAAATTGACTATTGAGGAGTTACATCTCAAAACACATATCAGCCAGGCGCAGCAGTGAGATTAGTAAAGTGGTTAGGCCATCATAACACCATTGGACAGCATGAACTTATCAAGTGAATATATATCGATTCCGGTCTACCCTACTATGCTGCTCTACTTCTACTGATCTCTATTCATGTCCCTGATGTAATTGAGATATTTTAAAAGTCGATATCTATTGCTAGATGGCGTTTTTGTTGCCTGTTGTCGGTACCTCATCTCCGCCGGCGTAAATATTGTCTCTGATATGCTGGCCTAACCCTCCTTCATCACTTTCCTCCCATTGATCTTAGTCAACGGTTTTTCCCTTAACGCCTTTCCTCAACCGATCGAAAAATCCCAGCAAGTCTGTCAGCCATCTGTTCTAATCCCCTAGCTACTTAACCCCAGTCGTTCATCACGAGCCTACATCATAGCAACCACACTCGCGCACAGCACAAGGGCCGCTGCCACAACATTAAAACTCACGTTTTCCGCCCCACTCTCCATCAGACTCAACTCCTCCACCTTAAATCCCGGGTTATAATTATCCGGCTTCGTCGAATTCACCTCCCCATTCCAACAATACCTCTCGAAGCACTGCTCACATGCCTGCGGCGTCGCCTGACCAGTCTTATACATACTCCTCGACAAAATCGCACACCCGACACAAACACCCCATTCGCTGTCAAGCGTAAAGTTACCCACGGTTGCAACGTCGTAGCCGTTTTGGATGATAGCATTGCGTTGCGTCTCGTTGTAGTCTAGGTCGAAGGTTGATACGTTTGAGAAAGTGATGTATGGCGCGTTGGGGATGTAGACTACTAGTGGAGGGCTGCCGGACATGTTTTGGGTGGAGTTCGTTGGGTCGCAGCCGAAGAAAGTAGGGCGCTGGTTCAGCCCAAGGTTCACGATTGTGTTTTGGTCAGGGATGGAAGGGAATGCGGTGTTGTTGTTGATTGTTTGGTTCAGAGCGCGTTCGTATGTCGCAACGAGCGCCGTGGCGTTAGGCCAAAAGTACTCTGTGTCTGCTGAGCTATCGACAGCGAAAATGACATCCACATTGCGGGAGGGCTGGATGAGTGGATTCAGCGGAAGATTCTGCAGATCTTCTCCTCCATCAACCAAACTCAGATCGAAGTTGTCAGCTACCGGATTGGTATCGGCACGATAATGATAAAACGGATTCGGCTGATACTGAGCGATATCGTTATTGTCTTTCCCAATATCCGACAACACAGCCGTCAGCGCATCAGTAAGAATCGTAGAGTTTGTTCCCGAGAGCTGGAGCAGGAATTGGTTGAACAACGAGCTGGACGTGCCCATGACGAACCCCGCGTTATCGAAGCCTTCGACGCAGGTGCGATTATCTGGAATTGTGCCGTTCTCGAATTGTGAGCCAAGGTATCGCAAAGGTGCGAAGGCGTACACGGTAGGGTCCCAGGAGCCCATCTCGAACGGGTTAAATTCGTAGACTGTGGCGTTGAGGCTTACGATCAGCTCGCCTGGGTTTCTGCCGTCGGCTACTAGCATGGGCATAGGTGTGTTGCCGCCCGAAAATTTGTCGTCGAGGGCAATGCTCGAAAAGGTGTATGCTGGGCCACCGCTCTCAGCGTTAATGAGCTGATAGGACAATGCTCTTCCCCAGTAATCTGTGATCGAAACATTGAAACCGCCGTCGCGCTTCTGCTGCACTTGATCCTTGACGTCACCGTAGTAAGAGGCTGTGTTGAGGATGCTGATTCCTGGTTCTTGTGGTCCCTTGAGAATGGAGTTCTGGAACTTCCACAGGCTCGAATCAGGATAACCATCTCTAAGTGTCTGCACGGAAGAGAAATTGTTCGTGAACATGGATCCAACAAGCCATCCTCCACCCGAGAGGCCCGCAAGATATGTGGACGCCTGCAGCAGTCCGCCAATTCCTCCAGCGTTTGTTGAGTTTGTGGTGCGGTCGTCAGCTGCAGCGAGGAAACCAGCACCATTCATCAACGCTCTGTAACCTCCTCCACTGACTGCAATGCCAATGTTCGGAAGCGCAGTAGTGTTGTCTTTGTGATGCTCGACATATGCCGGTGCATCGAAGTTGGGAATGTTGAGTCTCTCCAGGAGATCCTTCATCGGTTGCACCGTGTTCTGTCTCCTGGCCTTGAGCCATTCTGTCTCGTTTGACGACAAGCCGTCTGCATCTCTAATCGATGGTCTATTCTCCGGACACGTGACATTTCCAGGCGCATATCCGCCGGAAGGTGAGTCCGGAAGTGCGCGCTTGATCGCTTGGTCTGCAGCTGCGAGGCCGAGGGCGCCGTACTCGTATGCAGCGGCGGCATGGGAGCCTTGATGGTGGTCTGGGATGTTGGAGGCTATGTTATCGTCAGTTTCATACTCGTCGATCGATCTGACAGCGGAGGCAGGGGGGGTTAGGAACACACCAGCTCCACATTCGGTCCATGCTATTGCGCCAGCGAGGGCGAGCGTCTGGAGCTTCATCTTTGATTGGTTTCCTCGAGGCCAATTCCCGACAACCACCAGATATATGTTAAGTATATAAGGAATCTCCTAAACACAAGGAAGACCCTTCAAAGCGAATGATTATGTGAGATTGATCTCGCAGTGGAGCTCGCGGATGTTCCGGACGCTTTTGACGTCCGCAGCTTCCATGACGCGGCGGTCATCCGCAAGCATTGGCGAATCGGCGCTTGCAGGGGCACATGTCGCACAATTCGGATGTGAAACGCCACTCCGACTCAGCCCCTTTTTGCGCGTAACCTTATTTATACGTCACTCGACACAACATACCCGGCACATCTGTTCGTTGCGCTTATTTATACTGGTTTAAGCGCTGATATATCATCTTCTCTCTTCTACAAGACACTCCGCAAGGTATATGAGATACTCTACAAGAGTCTACAAGAGACTGGCATATTCAAAATGACTGGCATATTCAAAATGACAACGCCAAGCTCAAGGTCCACCGGTTAACGACAGCCGGATCATCAAGCCCAGCTACGAGTAATACGAATAATACTGGGTCTAAGCCTTGTGTTTCATTCCCGTGCGCGGCTCATATTCCGCATGTGATACATTGTGCTACTTGTCTTTTCGTTTCACAGCCCTCTGCTGCGAGTCACATTTCGCAATGTTTGTTGTGCGAGTATACATTCAAAGAGATCTCGATCGAGCTGCAGTGGGCTACAAGTACTCCTTGAAACTTTGCGTGGTTAGTGACCAAGTAATGTATTTGATTGCGATGGCTCAGGTGGCTCACAAGACGATACGCAAACTGGTTAGTACGGTACCTGTCCATATGATCACGTAGGTCTATGGAAGCTCCGAAACTCATGTTGCGCGACCCAAGGCCTAAACCGGTCGGCGTCAGGAAGCTCTCCAGATCTACGGGACGGAGCTCTTTCTACCAAAGTGCCTCTGCGAGACACGCGTGAGAACAGAGTCTTGCCAGTTAACCCATTTCAATTCGCTATAGTCGAAATAACCTGGTCACCACCGCTGCCCTGCGCCAAGCCAAAACTGATTTCCATCACATCATATCCGAACTAAACTCACCACTCTCTTTATATCCGTCCCGTTCCTTCCGCCACCACCCTGTCTCCCTGGAATGGCCGCCTCCCTTCCCAAACCCCATATCCCACGTAATCGCCGGCCCAAAAACCCCACACTCCTCCGCCGCCCAATCAATACACCGTCGTATCTTGCAATAATCGCCGGGCGTCGCCACACCGCCAGCCTGCAAGTACGGGATCACCACAGCGACCAGGTATTTGAAGTGCTCGACGAGCTTGGGAGAGAGCCGGCCGCGCCGCCACATCATGTACATGTCTTCGCACATGGTGGTGATGGGACAGAGGGTTAGGAAGGTTTCGACAAAGGCGCGGGCTGAAGCTTGTTCGCGGGTTAAGGTCGATGGCGGTGGAGGCGCGCTTGATGCCTGTCTTGGATAAGACGGATTGTATGGATGCTCCGTCACGCCTCGAAGGACGGAGGGGTTGAGAAAAGAGTCGTTGGGGTCCAGAGGCTGGTGTTTCTTCCCAGGACGGATTGGCGGAAGGGAGACGTCGATTGGAAAGTCGTCGTCGTTATAGCCTCCGCCTCGAGGCGGAGCCGGAGGTCTAGGTCTTGGTGCAGGAGGTCGAGGAGCAGGACGAGCCGTCGGAGGTGCAGGAGAAGGTGGCGGTGGTGACCATACCGGATCTGCTGGTGGTCGCTGGAAGACCGGAGTCGGATCGTCTGGCCCATTGACTTCAATCGCGCCGTCGTATGGATCAATACCCCCCCATGGATCTCGCATTGGCGTTGGAGCTGGAAATGGCGATTGACCAAAGCCATCTGGGTAGCCTCCTCCCATTCCTGGGAAGCCACCGCCGAATGGTGGAAATGTCGGACTTGGGAATGGTGAGTCGCCACCAGGGAAGCCGCCGCCGACGCCTGGTGGGCCGAAGGCGGGAGCGATTGGGGCGTGGAAGCCGCCGCATTCATAGCAGAAGAACATGCCGCTGAGGGCCATCAGCTGGTCGAAGTAAGACTTCGTGACGGTGTTGAAAGTGTGTTGGCGTGTCTCCTGAGTGAGTACAAGCTTGTATCGAACACAATATAAGAAAAGTGCGTCTATATATATACATGTAGCTGGCGTAACCCTGAGCCCTGACTACGCACCTATTCATCGCCGCCATTCCTGCTTGAGTTGTGAATAGAAGAATGACCAATCGGTTGGCTGAGTAACTATAGGAAAATCGCATGGTGAAGGAGACGAAAAGAATTTGAATAAGAAGAAACCTCTACACTAACCTGTTAGTGTACGACAGTTATGCATCTTACTATGAACCCGTTGTCGCTGATTGGAGTTGGAGAGCCATTTACCATTTTAGACCAAAGGGAGCATCTACACTTACGGATGGAGCAGCCAACAGACTAGATACCTAGATACTGGGAATGATGGCCGAGTTTGTTGACTCCTGAGAGCTAAGCGTGTCAGCTATAGGACCGAAATAGCTATAAATTACTTATGGCCAATACTGACTTTGATACAGATCGCGACCTAAGACCATACGAACGACTCGATCGCACATGGCCACTCCGAAGCATAGCAGTAGATCGTAAGATGGGAAACGTGTTCCGCCACAGGCGTTGATGCGATACCCTTAGATGGCGTTAGGCATTGTCCATGTTCCATGGCGTGAGTCGTACAACCATAATCGTCTTCACACATAGCTTTTCCCATCTCGCTAGTACTTAGATCATGATATTACATATATCCTACACACCAAGTATCATCTACGAATTATACATACTCCCAATCTTCCCTGCATCCTCCGCGGGCGCCTGACTCGCCGCAAAAACCCCCTTCCCCAACCCCCCAACCACACCCTTCTCGAGCCCCATCCTCTTCTCAATATCCTCAGCCGCACGTCCTTCCTCCATAAGTCCAACAACAGTCCTAAGCATCCCCACATCCAGAAATCGCCTCAGCACCTTATCGCCGCCTCTCGCTGCGTTTTCAAACTCCTGCCCCGCCTCCTCCGAGATCCGCTTCCGACTCTGCAGCACGAGCAAAGTGGGGTTGAGTTTTATATTCTCGGGACTCATCGTCTCGGATCCACATGGGAACATAGAGTTGGTGAGTTGGGAGGAGGTGGGTGGGTAGGCGCTGTGGGAGAGCGTGGGAGAGGGCTGGACGGGCCCGAGTTGACGGAGGCGCGTGCTAAATTGGGAGTGGGACATGGAGGGAAGGTCGGGGTCGGATGCGTCTGAGTTCACCGCTGTATGCTATTAACATCTATCCATCATCCATCGTCTATTATCCTAAACGAGGAGCTGAGGAGCTGTATTCGACAGACGATGTAGTGCGGTGCGAGAGACGGGAGAGGAGAGGAGACAACGTACAATGATCCCTCGAATCGCTATAAGTAGTATTAGGATGCACCTGCGGCCCATGCGTGCTATTACTCGGCAGTCTGCTGCTCGGCTTATTGGTCAAGCTCTCTGGGATATTGGTTGTGGTAGGGTAGCGGCGCGCCCCGACGCTGGCGGCTTTGGAGACGTTTTTGGACGCCAAGGCCCCCATTGTTGTTGATATCGGGCAGAGGACGTATGTGTAGACACTCAAAGGTTTCGCGTAGTTAGTTGGTAGAGGCAGTGTTGTGGTCGTTGCGCTTTGTTGAAGTGCTGCCAATAAGAGCTCGGGACTTTTTGGTCCTCGAGGACGTCATGGAGCGTTAAGCTTACAGGGGCGGCCGCTAGCAAGGCGGCACCAAAAATATCATAGCTTCTGCCGCCGCTGCAACTGCACCCTCCCGCTAGCCTTGCCGCCTCAACACGTAACCGAGCCTCCCTTCCGTGCGTTCATGGCTTGCTTCAATGCCGTGCAGATAACAAAGAAAAGTAATCTGGCGCGATGGTGGCATGTGCGACTTACGCACATGCTGGCCCCATGGTTCTGCTTCCTATTTAAACGCAGGCGTTTGAACAGTTTCTTCTTGCCAATTTTTTCTAATAATTCGAATTTCGGGAATGCCGAGTCCTTTTATCGAACATCATTTTCTTAGTCTTTGCAACGAAAAGCACCTAATCGAAAACTCACAGCGAGCTCATATATAGGGAGTAACTCGAACTCGCACCCGAATTCAACAAACGATTAGCGCCGTCGTCGACAACTCACGGCGACCTCGGCCTTCGCAGCATACTTCCTCAGTTCCGGTCCGCATTTTCGAGGACTCACGACACGCGGGCATGTGTAGTTGTGTCATCAAATCAGGTAGCACGGAATCCACTGTCAACACATATATTCAAAGCAATTATTCCATTTCTGGGTTAGAACGCCACTGTGTAACGTAGCTATACGCCAAGTTCCCAACTTGCACAAATTTTTCATGTTGCAAATTCCGTGATGATACACAAGGCGTTTTTTTTCGTCCACTCACTCTCTCAGCTCATTGTTTCTCAGCCGATTGTGAGCCACTTGCGTCAACTTCCCCTCCTTCTCAGCCTAAATGGTCAACTAGTCGCTTAACTGTCATCAGCACCATCCCAACCCCCCGGCGTAGCAGCAGCAGCGTATGCCCCCGGCGTCGGTGCACCCAAGCCGTTACCCGACGTAGCCGCCTCACCACCCCAGACATCAGCCCCCGGTGTCGGGGCCGCAAAAGCACCTGGAGTCGGCGCACTAGCACCATATGCGCCCGGCGTCGGGGCGCCAGGTGTTGGAGCATCAAAGGCATCACCACTACCACCATACGGCGTCTTTCCCCCCGCATCCCAAGCATCACCACCACCGCCACCACCAGAACCGCCATACGGAGTCTTGGAACCAGAATCGCCCAAGGCGCCATAGGCAGGCGTCTTGGAGCCGCCGGCGGACCAGGCTGGCGTGCGGCCACCGTCGCGACCGCCGTAGGAGGTCGCTCCTCCGTAGGATGTTGCGCCGCCATAGGAAGTGCGAGAGCCGTCTGCGCCGGCGCCGTAGGACGTACGCGAGCCGTCGTTTGCTGCGCCCCAGGCTGGGGTGCGGGAGCCGATAGCGGAGTTATTGGCGCCTGTTTGCCAGGCTGGGGTGCGGCCCCCGTCTCCTAGTGAATTGTTAGTATTGTGATTTGGATCTGGGAAGTGTAATGAGGGGAAGAGAGCTTACCTCTGCCCCAAGCAGGGGTGCGCTCTCCACCTGGAGTACGACCGTTGTTTCCGGCCCAAGTGCCACCCGTGCGTCCTCCTGGAGTAGCACCACCGTATGAGCTGCCGTAGCTGCCTCTTGGAGTAGCACCAGCGCCGCGATATCCGCCACGGGCATTTGGATCAATCGTTGCACCAGTTCTTGGATCTTTGACTGCGAGAGACTCCTTTGGCACGTTGATAGTCTTTCCCTTGGTGTGCAGCTCGACCCGAGCCATGGTATCAGTAGCCTCCTTCACGATACCAAGGAGACCCTTGTAAGATCCCTTCTTGACTGTGACGGTCTTGCCGATGAAGTTGTCACGGCCGGTGAACTTTGGTGGTGGCATAGCCTCGCCTGCTGAATTTGGGTGGAGCTTCATAGCTGGGTTCATGGTGGACAAGTCAACCGGGCCATTGTTGATTCTGCCGCCCTTAGCAGCAATAGTTGTGACGTTGGTAGTGCGGCTGACAAAGATACCAGCATTCTCGGTCTGCTCTGCGCTGTGCAAGAACAAGTAAGACCGATGAATGTGAGTAATCTTTCCCTGCCTTCCGCCCTCACCAACCTCCTTGACGACATCGTCGATGCGGATCTCAGAGCCGTCACGATCAGTGGCAACACCGAAGCGTCTGCGGCCGATCTTGTTGGCAATCTGAGATGGGAGAACAGTGCGGGTCTGCTCGTTTTGGTCAAGGACAACGAGAGACTCGCGATCAACCTTGGTGATACAGGCGACAGTCACTGGGTCAAGCTGAACGAGATCCCAAAGCTCGAACTGGCCGAGGGTGCCAACACCGCCGCTATCGCTAGACTCGCGAAGATCCTTGCTAAAAACGGTAACCTCCTTCTGACCCTGATCGGCCAAGATAGTGACACGATCCTGGACGATCTTGACAACCATGCCGACCTCGTCTCTATAGCGGGAACCTCCGATGACCTTGACGTGGTCTCCAATCTTGAACCTTTTGCGGAGGCCCTTGATTGGCACCTCAATGGTCTGACCACGAAGTGGACCCTCGGTGACAGCCATGGTAACAATGTCTGACTGGACGGCGACAGCCTTACCAAAGACACCCTTTTGCTCACCCTCGTAGACCTCAATGACATCCCCTGGAAGGTAGGAAGCATTGGCAGTGCTCTGCTTCAAGCTGGAGGCCAAGGCCTGCAAATCCATGTGCTCCGATCCATCCGCGTTATCACCAACAGCGAAGCGAGTGACTTCCTCCAATGTTGGGTTGACGTCCTTGGACTGGATGAACTGGATCTTGACATCCTTCTCGCAGTAACCATTGATGTATTCATCTCCCATATACTGCCACGTCTTGGTTTGTGGGTTACCAGTGAGCCATCTCGCATGACGCTTCTTAGCCTCAACTTCGCTGAACAGTCTTGGTGGTGGTCTTGGTGCGTTCGCGGCACGCTTCCGCTTGCCTTGTGCATCAAGTCCGCCGGAGGACATATCCTCGTGTGCACCATAGTCCAGACGTGGTACGTATCTGATCTTGACCTCCAAACCGTTCTCTGTGACGTCCAAAACCTGTGCCAGATCTCCGGCGTACTTCGCTGGACGCTTCAAACGGACGTATGCGCCCGGCTCGAGTGGGTCAGTCTTCTTGACTCTGAGCAAGTCTGGCATCTCCTTGATCTCAACCAAAAGCATCTTCGTGCGTGGGTAGACGTTCATGAGTCCATCAAGCGCCTGCTCAATCTCTGCCTGACGCTGTGCCTCAACGTAGATGTAACCCTTGATCGGCGCAGTAGCACTGGCGCGCTCAAATGCCGACGTGATAGCCAGCTCATCCTTTGTGCCCATGCGCTCCTCGATACGCTTCGTGATGCTGAAGATGACCTCGCGCTCCTTGCCCTCCTTACACTTGACTGCCCAGATACTTGGGTCCTCGACAGACGGAAGCATCAATCTCTTTGGAATCACAGCGGTATCTCCATCGCGATTCGATCTCCTGGTCTTGGCATAGCGCTGACGAAGGATCTCTGCTTGCTTCTCCGCATCCATGCTCGCCTCCATCTCGCGTCTTCTGTCAAGCTCGCGATGGCGTCTGTCGTCTGCATCGCCACCGGCTGGCATGTCATCGAGATCATCAGGATGGGTATCGGCAATGAAGTTGCCCTGGATCTCGTTGAGCTCGTCCTCATCATCGTCGTTCTCGTCTTCCGACTCGTCGACTTCGGCCTCGACATCGAGAAATTGGTTGCGGACATTGCGGCGTCTGCGCTTGTTGCGGTGTCCCTGGTGTGCTGGTTAGCAAGGCTGAACTTTGGCTTGCAATCGTTCGCTCGCGACAGCTGCAGACAGCCAATGGTGACTCACTTGAACCTCTTCCTCCTCATCTTCCTCCTCTTCTTCGTCTTCCTCATCCCCGTCATCGTTGCCCTCATCATCGTCTTCTGGGGTCCTCTCCCGCCTTGGAGCCTTGGAAGCCACCTTTGGTCTTGCCGGTGGTCTCTCATCATCGCTATCGTTTGCGGCATCGCCTCCATTCACTGAGCTGCCTCTGTTTCCGTCCGGTCCCTCGTCATCAGAGACAATGGCCTGTTGTGGGTTAAAGTCGACAGAATCGTCGTCGTCGGATCCGAGGTCAGCGTCCAGGAAATTGGTCGCCATTTTTTTGATTACAGCTGCGCGTTATTGAAGGAAAAAAAATAGTTTCTTTGATGCGCCCAGTATACAGCCTGTGTTTGCAATTGTAATGTTTTCAGGAATGAAGTTGTGTTTATTGATTGTTGCTTCGCCTTGTCCTCTTTCTTTGGTGATGCGGCCTTGTGGCTGTTGCGAGTCGCGGACTTTACCGCAGTGGTTGACACTAGTACGATTGCGGATAGCGTTGTCGCGCAAGGTGTCAAGCTGTCAGCCTCGGCCCCTCAGCCTTCCCCTCTCCATCAATGCCGGCAAGCAGTTGGTGATAACTCCAAGATGTAAACTTCAATTGTTTGTGTAAGTATTTGTCAAAATGAAAGCTATTCTTTTGGATAAGTTTGTTGAGGTATGCAAACCAAAAGTGAACTGAAAGATATGTTGCTAATCAATTCTTAGAAGTACGACCAGCTCAAAGTTAGCGATGTCAACGTGCCTGAGCTCCCATATGGTTACGCACTTGTCAGAGTTAAAGCCGCGGGACTGAACTTTGTGGACCTTCTTTATGTAGGTATTAAAAGCCCCATTCTTATGTTGGCCGTTTCTTAAGAAAAAGTGGTGCTGAAGTCGATATGATGTCTTTCTCATGTCCATCCAGCCGGGTTGCAAGAGCCTCATGCGGCATTGAAGCTCAATCATCGTTCACAATCCACATATCATTACTTCCACTTCACTCACTTTCACAGTTTTGCGCCTCACATATGTTCTCCTCTCAATCTACGCAGATAAAACGTGAAAATACTAACCTTCAAGGCTCGAGGCAAACACCAAAACAACACCTCCCTCCACCGTCCCCCTTTCACCCTTGGCCTCGAATTCTCCGGCACCATAACCTCGACAAACCCTCCCGCGTTGCCAACGTCCTCTTTCAGCTTTGATGCTCGCGTCTACGGTTCGCACCTCGGCTCCTTCGCAACCAACATCGCCGTCCCCCTATCCTCTCTCCGCGCCACACCCGCACAATGGAGTTTCAAAGACGCTGCGGGCATCTCTAGCACCCTGCCTGTGTCTTATGGTGCTTTGCTGAGAGCCAACGTTGAGAAGGGTGACACAGTGCTCGTCCATGCCGCGGCGGGAGGACTGGGGTTAATGGCTGTGCAGTGCGCTAAGGCGTTGGGGTGTATCGTAATCGGCACAGCGTCCTCACCTGACAAACTGGCTGTGGCTAAGAGGTACGGCGCTAATTATGTAGTGGACTACACCACACCCACCTGGCAAAAGGAGATCTTGGATATTACGAAGGGGAAAGGCGTGGATGTGGTCTATGATCCTGTTGGTCTAGTGGAGGATAGTGTGAAGGTACTTGCGCATTTTGGGAGGGTGCTGCTTATTGGGTTTGCGGGGCGGGAGGGGCATATGGAGAAAGTGGCGATGAACCGCCTACTGCTTAAGCAAGCCACAGTGATAGGGTATCGATATGGGGAGACGCAGAGGAGGAGGATGGAGGAGAATATCAGGGTGTGGAAGGATCTTGATAAGATGATCTCTGATGGGAAGATTAGGCCGACTGTGTATGACGGAAGCTATGTTGGGCTGGAAAGTGTACCGCGTGCTATGAACGACATGGGCAAGCGTTTGGTTTGGGGAAAGGCTGTTATTTTGGTTGAAGAGGGCGATGAAGATATTACCCTAAAGCCCAAGATCTGATTAGCTGGTTGACGTCTTGTGGTCGAAAGTGTTGTCATTATCATCGTCACACGCGCTGCCATTGTCGCGGGCGTGCCAGTCAAGTAGTTCACACCATGACATCTACACTCTGCACCATCTGCGTCGTATACGTTATCATTTCTATCGAATATAAATTCCACGATTCCCAGTTCCATGATGAAATTGAAACACAAACATGCCATATCCACACAAACTAGTTAACACAACATCTCAAAACCAAAACCACAGCTGTGACAACTCGGCTTAAATTGATCGAACAAAGCTATCTTACAATGGTACAACCAAGCCGTCTCCTGACTTCTCGTGGAAAGCCATCCCTCACCATCGACATCCCACCAAACCACGACGCAAAAGCACACCCGAATTTCCTCTGCTACTCCGAATCTCAACAGCTCCGCATACTCGGGGACGCCAAGCAGGGCTCCAGCTTCATGGTCCACAACTCCCTCAACTTCAGCCGGCCGTCATCCCTTGATTCCACCAACGCACCACAAAATGTTCTCACAGTCGACGAGGCCAGCTCAAGCGTCCTGCTTACGCCTCCCGAATACTATCTTCCAATACCGCCGACACCGTCTACGCCAGCGTTGGAGAAGTTGCAGAGAAGGACGAATGCTCTGCCGTTTAGCAAGGCGCATATGGCGAGATCAAGCCAGTCCGGCCTTGACAGCTCAAACTCCGGAGCGGCTACACCGAGCCCATCAGAGGAACGGTTTGACGCACTCGGGTCACCGCTTTTGCCTGTGCCACAAAGACCACAACGCTCAAGAGAAAGCTCGCCAAAACCGAGATACGGCAAGAAACACGTCGAGCGTCGTGGTAGAGCACTTACTCGACAAAAGACGGCGGATGACCTCGCGAAGACGGAGGAAAGGTACAATAACTTGCTACCACACAGCTACTCCATAATCGGCCGCCAAATCTACCTCTCTCGCATTAATGGCACACTGGTGCCAGAGCTCCCCCAAAATCTGAGGCTAGGTATCTACGAGAGGGAAGGCAACGGGCAAGAAAATTGGGCAGAGTACTTGGGGACACTTACTGTGCGTGATCTCCCACAACTCCCCCAGTGTCTACAGATTGACATGTATGAGAGAGGAAGGAATGAGCAAGAAAATTGGGCAGAATACTGGGGGAGGCCCAGTGTGCATGCGTGGATTCGCGGTGTTGGGAGGGGGGTCGAACGGGATTTTTGGAGGGGGAAAGGGATGAGGGAATGGAGAGCCACGAATCCGATGCGTCACATGGATTTGGGGATTGGAAAACCGCCGTATAGTAGGGGGTTTTGTGAGAGGCGGAGGTTGAAGGCGAAGCTGTAGGTATGATAATGCGTGAGATGTAAATGACCAGCGGGCTGGTTGGGAGCTCGTAGGGTCGTGTTGCGGGACGACAAGACGAGATGTCGAGCACTTGATGTTATGTTTAATGTCCCGCTAGATAATATCGGTGGTTTATATTGGGATGTATCGATGAGAGGTTTTGAGATGTTCAAGCTGTTCTATAGAGTGTCGGGTGGAAAATAAGTCGGCTGACCGGAATTCAATTAGATCATGCTATATATATAAGGGTTGAATTAATCGGCCTTACGGGCAGTGTCTCAATTGTTCATTTATTCGATGGCATGCAGATATACTCATTAAGCCTCATGGTGTTGTCGATGTCAGTGTTGTGAGTGTCACAAAGTGACATTGGTTGTCGCTCCGCCAAGGACCCCCAAAGCTTACATCGACGTCATTGCTTGGCTCACCCGATCTGGTAATGCGCGACGATGAAAGTTTGCCTCCACCAAGTCTAGATATATGTCTTGGCTTGTGGCCATTAGAGTTATTACTTTCGTTTACATTTCCATGACACCTTTTTAAAACCAAACAACCAAGAATTATACCTTTTTTGTTCAAAAGATTTTTGGCTTCGCCGAGAACACCTCGGCTTGAACTCTTAGCAACAAAAGACAGCTTTTCAAACCGACAGTAATCACCTGAACGTGAGACGTGAGAACGCTCAACATGGCTCATAACTATGTCCTTCGTGTGACAGCTGGCTCTACTTATGACCCGAAAACTCATAAAATCGTCAATGTCAACTCCCCCACGCCCCTCAGCATCAAAGACGACCACACCAACATTGACCTGAACGTCCGCATTCAAGTACCTCTCCCACTGTCGCCCATAAACCTCCCCCTAACCTCTATAGAACTACCACGGTCTTCCCCGCAACTCCCCGGAGACATCCAAGTACTTCGATCTCCATCAATTCAAAACGCATCAGTACTCCATAGCCTTTTCATTCACCCCCACGTCAGACAACAACGGCGACGATTTGGTTTTCGGAAACGACTTTGCCCAACCCATCCGCTATCGCCTGCCGCCGGGCTTTGGGACCGCGCTGAAGATCGTGCAGTGGGCTGTTGATCCGGGGTTGGAGTGTGATGTTTATGCTGACCAGCCGTGGCTTTATGGACGCTTTTTGAGTTCCATCGGCACGCTGAGTCTCGGCAGTAGGGAGGCCAAGGGTGAGGATGCTGGTGCCGAGGAGGAGAAGAAGACTTTGGATGAGAGCTATGGTGTTTCTGTCCACGAGGGCGCTATTGGTGAGGGTGCGGGATTGAGGGAGGAAAGGAAAATCCCCGCTACGAGCGCGGCGAGGAAGAAGTTTTTCTTGACTGAGAAGAATCGCAAAGACTTCACTTTTGAAGCTGGTAAGGAGATCCGTGCAGACTTCGGCAATGGGTACCTCGACTTCAACGAGTTCTCTTTGCACCTACCAGGCTTCCATCTCCCAATTATGAGTTACTGGGATGGTCAACCTCTTAGGTATGTCTCCCATCCCCTCTACCAACCATAACATGTGCAATGGCGCTGAGTCGTCATGAGCAAGTCCCATGCCTTGATAGAACTGAGCAAACGCGTCACAGCGGTCAGCCGAAAGTGATCAAACGTTAACATATGCGCAGATATGTGCTCAAGAACCGTGCGACGAACGAAGTCTATCTCGTTGTCTGCTTCATGCTCTATCTCAAAGAGGACGTAAACGAGGATGGCACGCTCAAACCTGGCGTTGAGCAGTATCAAGGAAAGCCGCCGCGTGCGTTGAAGAAGATGCAGGAAGAGGCTGATGCGGATGAGGATGAGGATGATGATGAAGAAAATGACGACGACGAGACTGACGATGATGATTTTGCGAGTGCGAAGGGCACGAGTACGAAAGGTGAACGGAAGAGGGATAAGGACGAGACGAATGCTGATGATGTCGATTGAGTCAAAATACACAGCGGGCGTTTAGATAGAATATGTATCTCTGACAGTTAAAAAATTGTTGTGAATTCTTCTTTGGGTAAATTGTGGCCACCTGAATCCGGATATCTTACAAAACTGCCACCCAACCATCACTCAATCACCACTCACGCCTTTGTGAAGTCTCTGCGGTTTTGCCGTCGATTCCCTATGCTCAACAAATATTGCGGCTGGCAACCTGCCAGAAACAGCGAGCGAGGACGGAGGGGACGAGCAGTTGGCACTACTCGAAGCGGCAGTGGACTGCGCAGAGCCCCTTTCACCACTCTCACCACTCCCAGAGCGCGAGCTGAGAAGTCCAGTTCTTGGCCCCTTTAGGGGCGACAACGTCGACGATAACGACAACGGCAACTGCAAAGCAAACAACCACAAGAAGGACATGTGGAGGGAAGCGAAGGAGTTCGAGGAGAACCTTGAGTGATCGTCAGAGAATACTTCTATCAACGTCCTTGTCCACACGACATGTCGGCCGACGAGTCACTCTTGCAATCGGCATACAAGTCTGATGTGGATGGTTAACCAGTTTGATCGACGCTATGAAGGTTTACATTTTGGAAGATGACTCGATAAATATTTGACGATGCGAAAGCACAGGATTTATAAACAACTGGTTTACTCGCTAGTTTTTGTTTTCATCAATGACGCTCCACAGCTATTCCCTCCGTGGTTTACCGCCGCCCCTAAAAGCGAGAAGTGGGACTTCCCACTTGCGCCTATTTGGTCGCGACGCGCGGGGAAGTTATCTGCCAATAGCTGCTGACACGGACCCGTTCCGTATAAAAGCAAAAAGTCACCGAACATTAGAATAAGCTTAGCATCTATGCCCACTGGAGAGCTACCTAGTTAATCGTAGTATCTAATCTTTCCATCAAGTCCACCAGCCGCAACCTTGGATGTCTCTTGTGGATGCCATCTCATCGACGTGACTGCGCCTTCGCCCGACTTAATTTTATGCCACATCTTCCCCGTCTTCCAATCCCAGAAGCACAAGTATCCACCCGTATCACCTGAGACCACAAATTGCCCATCAGGTGAACAGTCAAGATCAATCGCGTATCCAGCGTTGTTATGCCCCTTGAAGACCTTCTTCCGATTCTGCCTAAATTTATCCGTCGCGCCAAACACCACGATCTGGTTATCGCTTGACTGGAACAAAACATACTTCCCACTCGGATGCGGCGCCGCCCTCACCATCGGATACATATACGGCTCCGCAATAAACTTGATCGGCACCGGGATATTATAATCCCAGGCCCTCAAGCTCTTATCATCACTCGTCGTAATAAACCTGCGATTCTCATCCACAAACGTGATAGTGTTGACAGCCGCCAGATGGTGGTCGTACTCCTGCACCACCTCTTTGGTCCTCAGATCGAATTGCACGATCTTCTTATCCGACATGCCGGCCAGAAACTCGTTGGAGTGTTCGGGGTCCGGGTTAAATTTCACCACGTGAGGTGTCTTGCCGGTGGTGAAGCGGTTGAGGCATTGGCCTGTTTCGGTGTCCCAGAGCTTGATCATGCGATCGTAAGATGCGGAGAGGAATTGGGTGCCGGAGGGGTTAAAGGTGATGTCGCTGACAGCCTTGGTGTGTCCCTTATACGTGCGCAACAACTCTTTTTGGTGATACACGTCCCAGATCTTGACTAAGCCTTCTGCGCCAGCTGAGAGCATAAGGTGGCCAGAGTCGGGAAGGAAGCGTATGCCTGAGATGGCCTTCTCGTGCCCTTTCCAAGTATGAACCAACTTCTTCGGGACGAAGTTCTTTACCGATCCAACCTCCTTCTTAAGATCCACATCCAGGTCTTGAGGGACATGCATATACGTCCTCCCTTGATAATCATACATCTCGCTCCCCTCAAACGTGCTGGTCTCCCCACCACCATCCTCAACCTCTTTCCTCCTCGCCACAGCCTGCGGCATAGCAGGTATTAACGTGCCACTGTCCACGATGTTTTCGTCGTCTGTGACCTCAACCTCCTCATACTCCTCATCGCTCCCCAGCACCTCGTCCCCTTGCGCCTCCCTCTCGTCATATTTCCTCCTCTTGTACCCAGCCCACGGCCCCATAAATCCCTCCGGATCCAATGGATCTCCCCTGCTCTCCCGGTTTTGTTTCCTCTTCTCCGTCTCCCTCCTCGATTGCCCACTTGTCTTTCCCCCAAGAACCCCGGCCTCCGCCCTCCTCTGTGACAACTCCTGCGTCCTGAAACTATACTCGCTAATTGCGACCTCCTGCGCAAAGCCCGTGGGTATATTTTTCTTCTGTATGGTGTCTTTCTTTAGCGGGTTTGCTGGACCAGCAGACTGCGCTAAGAGCGCGGAGGCGCTGTAAGAGTCTGCTGCGTGGGATAGTTGGGTTTCTTGCGAGCGGGTTACGAGAGCTTTGGAGGGGGTCATGTTGGGGGCGTAGGCGTTGAGGTCTGCCATGGTGTGGTTGTTGGTGAAGCGCAAAGCTTCAAAGTGTGTTGTTGTTGTGTCGAGACGAGGTAGCAAGATCTAGAGAATCGTGATGGGTGTAGTAGGATGTCCGACGAATATGTATGCCGTTCTCCAAATATTGGTCGTGTAGAAGAATGAAGCGTCTTGATCTTGGTTGTGGTTTTATGGTTTCGAGAAAGCTATGCCCAAGTGTTGATGCTTGCTGTTGTCGCGCAAGGCTGTGGCTGAGGTTGCCAAGTGGCTTTCCCGTGGGGCAGAAGCACAGCTTGACATCAGCCTTGTCAAAACTACAGGTGCCAGAGTTAAACAGACTAGGCTGTGATCATTTAGAAGTCACTGGTAATATGGTACATTATAAGAAAAGATGGGTTTAAATCCATTCTGATTCGTTATATTCACAACTTCCAGCCCTTTATCTCCCATCCACCCCACTTTCAAGCCCTGCCTCCTTTACTCTCAATAGCATCCCCATCATCATCTATTCATCATGTACATAATTCGCGCCTCGTTCCTCTCCTATCCTTCCTACCATGCTTTTCGTTTCGCTTCAGAACAAACCAAACATTTGCCTGCCAAGTAGATACCATATCAATCATGCTCGCTCATTAACAGAACCAACCACCAAGTAATACAGGGACTTCGTTGAGTTCCTAGCTCGCTCTCTTTAAGCTTTGATCCGGCAATCCGCGTTTAGTGCGACTCGTCACGGATCAAGGCAACGATCATGCTGTAGAGGTAGAAGAAGAACATGACGAGGTGGAAACCGAGCTTGAAGAAGGACTCCTGGTCTTTGTTAGTACTGTTCTTTCTCATAGGCAAGGAGACGGAAGGTATAGGTGACGGTCACGTACCTTCTTATGCACGTTCAGCTTGCGGAAAATCTCAGTGGCGTCAAGCAGGTGGGTGTTGTTGACGATCCTGTTTTTGTCAGCTCTTCATTCCTTTTCCACATCTACTCTCTTTATCTCGCGCCGCTTCTTCACCCGAGGGGCGTCTTGAAGGGATGGAAGGTATACAGGCGTTGAGACGTACTTGTTAACATTGTAAGCCAAAAGTGGCAAGTTCAGCACAAATGCGACCCAGTAGCCGTTGATCAGGAACAAGAAGGCCAAGAAGCCGTGGACAGCGGCCTCTGGGATGATGTAGGTGTTCAGACGGTTGCAGAGGTCGATTGGGTTGATGTAGTCGCTGGGATGAGTTAGTTATGTGTTATGTCTAGGCTGCTGCGTTGGCGCATCTCAAACTCCAAGCACTGTCGCACAGGAGACGAACGAGCAGCAGTCCATGAGCGGCCGAAAGCTAGGAGAGAGAGAATGGTGTAGGGGCAAACATACCACTCCAAATCGGAGTACATAATGGTGAAGAACACCTGCAAGAACAAGTTCACTGCATTAATGACCACTGCCAACAGGTATAACCAAGCCTCGCCGGACATCATGATGGACAGATGTGTCTAACGCGTCTTTGCGCGTCGGTTTGTATTAATACGGTATATCTCCTTTCGGATAGTCGAATATGTCAAGCTGTAGGGAGCTTGTTTATGTTTATCGCGACGGGGTGGGGGTGGTGTTGTCGTTGAGGCAGGCTTTGGTGCTGTGACGACTCGGTAGGGAAGACGGTTCGTGAAGTCGAAGATGATAAAGGTAGTGGGGAGGTGATGATCAAGATCGTCGTAAAATTCGTAGAAGGGCTAGAGCACAAAAGACTTGCTGTAATGGAGAAGCTGGTAACCTGCAAGTCGGCAAGATGATGAAATAAAGGTCTCGGCGCGCTTACGGAACTTGGAGAAACCCCAGGCCCCGCTCAGGGCCATATCGGCCCAGCCACACGTCAGTCCAAGGGTTCCCCACGAGTGCTGCAGATATAAAAACGTGATTACACAAGAATTTATGCACTTCAAAAATGAAAATCAAGGAATATTGAAAATGGTTACCTCTTAAGATACTATCAATCATGCTATAAACCTGAGTTTTAAGAGCTTCGACTGCTCAATCCGGGTATAACGCCTTATGCCATCAGTCAACGTTTATGCCGTAGCCTCCTCCTTAACCTCTAAATTAGCCTCCACGGCCTTTGTCTCAGGCATTGGCACACGACCACCTGGCGAAGTTGCAGTCCTAGCAGTCAAAACCTCAACACCATCCTTAGTAACCAAAAGAGTGTGCTCAAACTGCGCGGACCTCTTTCCATCAGCAGTCGACGAGGTCCAGTCATCTGGCCAAGTCTGATCTCTGTGGGTACCCAAGTTGATCATTGGCTCAATAGTGAAGCACATGCCCTCCTTCGCCTGTCCAACAGCCTTGTTGTTCTTGTAATGTGGAATGTTTGGTGCGCAGTGGAAGAGCTGGTTGATGCCGTGGCCGACGTATGCCTTCACGACGTCGCACTTCTGGGACTTGGCGTGCTTGTCGATGACAGTTCCGAAGTCGCGGAAGAGGACGCCTGGCTTGACCAACTCAATGGCCTTGTTCAGGCACTCCCGGGATGCCTCGACAACGCGGACGGCGTCTGGGTCGTTCTTGGCCTTCTCGCCGATGTAGTAGGTTTCGTTCAAGTCGCCGTGGAAGCCTTCGTGGTAGAGAGTAACGTCAATGTTCAAGATATCGCCGTCAACAAGGACGCGCTTATCTGGGATACCGTGGCAGATACTCTCGTTGAGGGATGTGCAGACGGACTTTGGGAAGTGGCAGTAGTTCAGTGGAGATGGGTATGACTAGGATTTGTCAGCGTTTCGGCCTCGTATCCTGGAGCATGAAGCATACATTTCTCTCAATGCAGGCGTTGTGCACGATCTCGTCAATATAATCAGTCGTAACACCTGGAACGGCGGCCGCCGCAGCGATATCCAGAACCTCTCTTGCCAAGCGGCACACCTTGCGCATGCCAGCAATCTCCTGCTCGTTCAAGATCCTAATCTTTTGCCTTCCAGGTGCGCGTTCGCTCTTTGGGTCGCCATCGATGGCATAGTCTGGCTTCGGAATGTGGTCTGGGACCATGCGGGTCTCGGAGAGAGGATAGACTGGGCGGAGAGGTCCGGCGAATTTGTAATTTGGGAATGGGTTGTATAAGCCTGTAATTGGGTCTGGGTAAGAAACTACGTTCGGCGCAAAGAAGTTGATGAGAGGATTCCTACTTCTATGGTTGGCTTTGTGTGTGGACTGTGCAGACCGGTTAGCATTTTGGCCATGGAGTTATTTGTTTCGAACGGCTTACCCAGCTGTTCTTGAAGCAGTCCTGAGAACAAAAGTAGCTGTTGTCTGTGAGGCCGAGTTTCAAGCAAGATGGGCACTGAAGAGTTCCAGCTTCGTTTTTGCAATCAACGCCCGCGCACATACGCTTTTCTATTGCGGCAGCCATGTTGTCGTGACTTTGTGGCGAAGCTCGAAAGTATCTTATAAGTTGTAATGAGAATACAGCAACAAACTTTCGTTGAGTTAGCCCTGTATTGTTTGTCGCAAGTCGCACTCTCGTATGAGGGGCGAGGCTCGCGGGCCCTGCGGTATACAAGAACTTTGGAGCAGCCTTGCGCCCAATCGTGTACAAGTGTGGCTGATTTTTTGTTTCCGATGTGGCTGAGAAACATCCAGCCACGCACAGCCCGGACCACCCAAAAGTCTCCGAACGTGTTGCTTGGCGAGAACAGCGAAGAGGTCCAAGCGGGTGATACTCCTCTTTTTACTTCTGTATGACATGTATACCGAAATTATTTCTGTCTTACTTGATCCGTGTATTTATACTCGTCCTGCCCCCCAGAATGAATACAACAGATTCGTCCTTCTCTTTCATTGGCATTTCTGAATCGCAAACACCTATGGCTCCCCAGAAATATCTCGTAATTGGCGCTGGCCCTGTCGGTGCTATGGCAGCTATGTACGCCGCAGAGAGAGGCCACGATGTCGAAGTCTATGAACTTCGCAATGGTACGAGAGACCTCCAAGACATCTAGTCATTCAACCTATGTTTTCAAAACATCTTTTCCGCTTGTAAAATGCTGTTGGTGCGGTCAACCTCGGCTTGTCATTCTCATATGTGGTTAAGTCGTGTTTATTGGCTAAGTAAGCGAGTTTTTAACCGTCGTTGTATCTGGCACTTAGTTGTAGTCCGAACTCTGGTCAAAAGGACACAAAGCTGTGATCCGAATGCAAAAATGGCATTAGGTCGATCATGCCTGGGTTTCTAACAAAAATCTAGATCTTCGTGATCCATCCACGATACCACTAAACTTCACCAAGTCAATCAACCTATCCTTATCCGAGCGAGGCATCAATGCGATCAAAAAGAGCGGTAGACTAGACTTGCTAGATAAGGTCATGCAAGAGACCACCCCAGTCCGCGGCCGTATGATTCATGGAAGAGGCAAGTCAGGAATTTTGTTCGAAGAAGCACAGGACTATGATATCCACGGCCGAGTATGCAGCATACCACATCTCTCTCTCCTACATACGTTATCTAGGTTTGATTTAACATGTCCAGACAAACTACGCCTGCGACCGCGGGGCCCTCAACGCCGTCCTCCTCGACGCGCTCCAAGCCATGCCGAACGTAAAGCTCTTCTTCAACCACAAGCTCGTCGGCGCAGACTTCAAATCCAAGAAGGCATGGCTAGAAGTGAAGACCCCTTCCTCAACCTCTGAGCTCGAAATTACTTTTGATCTTATGATCGGAGCCGATGGTGCGCATTCAGCGACGAGATATCACTTGATGAAGTATACCCGCATGGACTACAAACAAGAGTACATCGACACATTGTGGTGCGAATTTCGCATCGAGCAGAAGCTTGAGAACTGGGGTGGTATGGAGGATGGTGGTAAGAGTGAAGAGGAGACATTCAAGGCGAAGTTTAAGATGAGTCCCAACCACCTCCACATCTGGCCCGGCAAAGACCACATGTTCATCGCCATCCCCTCACAGGACGGAAGCTTCACATGCACCCTCTTCATGCCCTCCGTCGCCTACACCTCCCTCTCCCACAACCCCTCCAACCTGGTTCCATTCTTCGACACCAACTTCCCAGGCGTCTCAACCCTGATCTCCCCCACCTCCCTCCAGCACTCATTCGCAGCCAATCCCCACCTCCCATTGATCAGCATAACATGCACCCCCTACCACTACACCTCTACCGCTGTAATCCTCGGCGACGCCGCCCACGCCATGGTCCCCTTCTACGGGCAAGGCATGAACGCCGGTCTCGAATCCGTGTACACCCTCTTCTCGCTCCTCGACTCCCACCTACCCAGCCATATCCCCGCCCCGCCAACACCTACAGCCATGGCCGAAGCCCGTGCAAATGCTTTAGCTGAGTACTCGAGGGTGAGAGCTCCGGATGCGGCAGCGATAGAGAAGTTAGCGTTAGACAACTATCTCGAGATGCGCTCCTCCGTAACCTCACCTCTATACAAACTGCGCAAGAACGTCGAGGAATTCCTCTCCATCAATTTCCCCGGGCTGGGCGTGGTGACGAAATACTCTCTGGTGAGTTTCGGGAATAATAGATACTCCGAGGTCGTGAAGAGCAGTGATAGACAGGGCCATATCATCCGCTGGGCCATGATGGGGTTGGGGTTGATGCCGCTTGCAGGCGTCACGATCTGGGCGTTGTGGCGCTGGGTGAACTTTACTGGTACGACGCGGTGGACGATCAAGAAGCAGGCGGGGTTGGGGTGGGGTCAGAGGGGGTGGTTGTGAGGGTGATGACGAGGTCGTAATGTAAGATGTGCGTAGTGTTAGGATTGCCGACGAGTCTTGTGCTTGATTAGATGCCGTTCAAACAGCCTGGAGATAGATTGCCAGTTTTACCCTCCTCTCACTAATCGGTTGTGCTTCATTGCAGGGAATGTGCAGATAAGATAGCAATCATGCTTAACTATGGTTCTGGACCAAACCGGTTACCCTCTGCAAAGGTTAATGATGGAGTAATTGGGGATTGGAGGAAAGTACGCAGTCCCATGAAACACTAGGCATCTGCTAAGAAGAAGCGTCAATCTCAATAGAAACTCCACATAACAGTGGAATGATACTATACAATCCCTACCGACCACCCCCGTCCTCACCAAAACACCACGCTAAAAACGCCTCATGATCGTATCTCATCCTTCATCCCTGTCATCCTCACCGCTCCTTAATGGCACTACCGTCCACTAACACCACTCCCACTCCTCTTCTCCCCCTTCTCATCCTCCACATCATGATCCCACGGTCTCGAGGTCTGTGCAACAGCAGGAGTGGCACTCTCCAGCGTTATCACCGGTCCGCTACTCGCACTGTTGACTCTCTCCAATCCTCCCAAGCCATGCAGGCCATGAAGCCTGCCTGCTAAACTAAGACGCCTCGCCTCACTATCTCCCGCGCGCGGTGAGGAAGGGAGTGGCGGGCTGTATAAAACTATCGACTCCCTCTTCCCAGTTTGGCTAAGCGGGCGGGGGGGGGGGGGATTCATTCCACCCTCCCTTTAGGCCAGGTGCCCGGCCTGGCGGTGACGAAAGTTGACGGGC
>RCNJ01000222.1_pt1 | contig 38239 bp, 36 predicted proteins | sample 2041171 | NCBI WGS metagenome assembly RCNJ01 (sample SAMN09708213, study PRJNA481090) | feces metagenome | biome: feces | host: Pygoscelis adeliae | place: Antarctica: Rookery Lake | collected 2010-03-01 | reverse complement strand
CTGCCGTCCTGCCGTCCTGTCTTCCCACCCTCCTGCCCTCCCTCTCTCCCTCCCACCATCCTGCCATCCTGCCCGCCACTTCCTTGCTCAGGAAATGCGGTTAAAGCCATGATAAGTCCATTCAGGCACCCCGCACTCAACATCAGTGGCGTCGTGTCACCTCTCCATCTCGCAGAGCTGAGATGTTGGGAGCAGCTGGCTATTCAATCGTAGCACAGAGTAATCACTACCACGGTGCTGGAAATATGTATGGCTCATTGAGATCCATGACTATCATCTTTCACTGTAACACTCGGTACCACTCCTCGGTACCACTCCTCTGTACCACTCCTCAGTACCACTCCTCAGCTACGGCTATCAGTCTATATATAAACAACTCATTTCAGTTCTCAGCGAATGACAAAATGCTGGATTTGGCCCCGTGTCATCGTTCTCGGTGTTTGCTGCGTTTGCCATCCAAATACTGATGAAACACTTCGATTGGACCTCAAGCTGCTGCACCCTTGCACCTCCTCCAATGCGTACTTTCCCTCATCTGCACGCTTACAACCGATTTCGCCTCCGCCACATCTTGGCTAAGAATACCATCGATACGGGTCGAATTGCTGTTAAGCGGCCGAGATCTACCACCATTGGCCATCCATCGGATCAGCGGTCAAGTTTACCTTCTCGCCTCAACTCTGACGGACCGCACTGGAACTTGTGGCAGCGCCCGATGTTCATGCTCTTTGTGGCATCTCCTACTCAAACAGCAGTGGTTCACAAGTACGGAATACGTCATAGCGAAATACTGTGTGAAAGCTCGGAGCTGTCCTGATGTTGGTATTCTGGAATCAAACTCATTCATTACGACACAGCTCTTTTATTTCCTATCCGTTCCACTCCCCGTCTTCAACAATACTAAGCTCGTCTAACCAAATCTCATACGTCGCGAGCTATCCATTCGGCTCAGATTTGAAGCCTCGTAGACTTCTCCCCTGTTACATACTAATCCAACAGGAATCCTCTGTAAGGGCTATGGAAGAACTAGACCGCGGCCGCCAGGCAGTACTTCAGCCGCCCCACTCACTAGCCAAATGATACTGTCCCTCCTCGTGTAAATGATATCCATCCACAGGGTATAAGAAAAACAACACGCCAAACAAAGTAATCAAGCAATCTACCATCCTCTTCTCCCCAGCATATGATTTTATAACCTCTCAAACGAGATCAAGCTTCGAGGTATACTCTTCACTCCAGGTCACGCGGTCCGTTACCCTGCTTGACCTCCGGAATTGACTCCCCGGCAGTATTCATCCTCCCCTCATCACTCATTCCACTCATCTCACTATTCGTCCTCCCTTTTCCACTGCCCGCCTCTCTTCCCCTCTTCTCCTCCTTAGCCTCCCTCATCTTATTCTTCAGCCAGTCCATCGGTCCCTTCTTATCCTTATCCTCCCTGCTCATACTGCCATTGCTCGGTTCATTCGCCAACTGATCCATGTTCGGCATATCCCTCCTATCCTGAGTCTGGAAGCTCTTTCTCCAACCTTGGCCTCCAGAGCCGAAGCTAGTCGTCGATGCCTCCGCACCGTTATTACTGCCAATCTGCTTCTTTGGGCTCTGTGGCGACAGGCAACCTTGCTCGTCTTTCTTGTCGTCCTTATCCCTCGGCTTGCGTGACATGCGCCATATGCTCCTCTTTTTCTTATCCTCGTCTCCGCTGAACACGGCTACTTCGTCCATTGGCTCCATCTCAGAATGCTCATTGGACACATCGCCAGAGCCGAGCGAGTTTGCCGATTCTTGCATCTTCAGCGCATATTGCTCTGCTCCGTCATACTGTCCAATGCTTCGCTGGTCATTCTTAGGCGGAAATTCCTTTGGACTTTCGCAAGCTGGTGGCGTCGCCTTCGTCTCTTGCACCATAGGGACCACCGTGTCCGGCGATATCGCCGGATTAGAAGTGCTTGGGCCGGCGCCGGATGGAATCAAGTTCAACGCCTGTCCACTAGGTATAGACTCAAGTCTGAAAGTCTCTGCCAGCTCCTCGTTTGCAGCCCTATCATGCCCAGGGAGAGATGGAGATGGCTCACCAGACTGCCCGGAGACTTGGCGCAACGATGTACTCGAGCTCTGTGCGCTCGGGTTCTGGCTGTTCGGAAGACGCTTCTTGCGCAGCTTGTTCGGTGGGCGCTTTTCGCTGTCTGATGTGGATGTTGCGCGCAGGAAGAACGATGACTGCTCATTCTTCTCGCTCTTAGGTGTAACTAGAATGACGTTGTTCTCTGGTGACTCTAGCGGTGCCGAGAGCAACTCCTGCTTTTGTACAACAGCGCTCTGTGTGGGAGGTGAGTGGCTCGTAACTGGCTCCTCTGTTCTTGGCTCATTACGTGCGTTAGATGAAGTTGGTGCTGGGTGTACTGTCTGGGCTTGTGGATGGTTCTCTGCCACAGGGGTTCTGCGCACATCAATTGGTGGATCAATAAGCGATGGCGTCGGTGCTGTTGTGTGAGTGGCTGATGGCAACTGCGACTGTGACTGAGAGTGTGCGGTTTTCTGTAATCTTGAGCCTGATGAGACAATTCTCTTTGATGGCACGGTGTTGCTGCGATGCACGCCATTGCCAGTGGATGTTAATGGCTGCAGCGCTGGGCTGGACGGGCTTGGCCCACCATTGGACTGGCGTGACATCCTTGAGTTGACAGACACATTCCTACGGACACCTCCCTGGCGCATCAAGCTGTCAGCTCCTGCGCTTGCGGCAGAGGCTGAACGATAGACGCCACCCTTCTTTGAAGCTGGGCTAGCCGGTGCCGGAGATCCTTTTTGCACATCATGCACAGTTTGCTCATCTGCGGCCGTTCCACGCATGCCAATTAAGAAGTGATCCTGGTTTTCGATCAAGAACACCAAAACATCCTGACTCAGACGATATTCTCCAGGCGCCATGTCATGCTGAGGATGAGAGAGCATACCCGGCTGAAAGATAGCAGCCAGGTTAGCAGAGTTCATCCTGTTCTCATCAGCTTTCGAGGCGAACACCGCCAACAGATCCAAAATGTAAAGCAGGAGCTGGCGATTAAGAGGCGGAAGCTCCGTTATCAGACGCTGGTAGGTCTCAATGATCTTATACATCTCCTCGGGCGATCGGATTTTATGTGGATCTTCGCTCATGACACCCCTCAATGGTTCACGAAATCTGTCATACAGTTCCAATGGAACTATAGGTTCTGGCAGCTGGTTCAAGTAGCGGCGCAGTACGTTTGCCGCGTCATGAACGGTATACCCCTCCCAGTCGAGGCCCTTGCCGTATCTGTCTGGAGAGTCGAATGTATTGCGCAACTCTTTTATGCGCTTTTCTGAGCCGCTCAAGCGAAAGATGCCCTCCACATTGGTGGCTATCTACCATGTTAATATTAGATATCGCGTAATCACGGACAGGCGACATACCCTTTTCTTTCAGATATACTCCGCACTTTGCAACGACTATTGGAACATATCCGTAGACGTAGCTGTTTCCGTCGCTATCAATAAGGGAGATCGCGACATTTGCATATTGGATACTTTGGCGCAAAGGAACTCCAAATATTCCGGTAGATTGCTCAACTGCCACACATATTAGCGGCTATTGACGTCCAAACTCATGCATAATTCGACATGTGCTAATGGCAACAACATCCTGACGTGCTCAACTGTCACTTATGTGAATCTTTCCTGAGAACAATTACCAGCAAGCATTCCAGTAGTAACCACAACAGAAGCATCCGGGATGGTAAGAGAATCTCGCGAATCCCGAGAATTAGAGGCAGTGAAAAAGGACGTAATGGACAATCGCTTCGTACGGGGTTCATTGGGAGATCGGTTGGTGGTACCTGGTGTTTCTTGTGGCTTTTGACCTTTGAATGTCTTCCACCACGACTTCAAGTCCCTTTTCGTAGGTGCTGAGGTGGTCGCTGGGGGCGGTGGCAAGCCTTGCGATGTGTAAGGAACGGGCGCTTGTCTGTTGTGGGAGTATGGCTGGGTGGTCGAGTTGATATTATGATTGAACGCCATTTTCAGGTTTGCTCAAGCTCTGCCAGAGCAGAAGCAAGAAAGCTAGCTGATAATGCGTGTTGTAGCAAATTTATGCAGCGCGTGGTATGTTCGGTTGCGTATAGTGAATGTCGCCGGGTTGAAACGAGGTCGGGGACTAGAGCTTGTGCCGAGGGTGTGAAACAACTATGGCATTTGCGTATTGTCGAGACCTAGTACTGAATATGTTGCGACGGAAGCGAGTGTGTCGTGCGATCGCTATGGTGTTCTCACTGAGAGTAACAGAGCAGGGCGGAAATTGGCGTAGCAAGAAGTGTGGGTGTCGCAAAGCAGGTCGCGTGCAAGATGCCTGCGCCGTTGCGAGCTGAGGCCTGTGATTGTTGAACGAGGGGTTGTTGCGATGATGTGAAGCAGTGAAGCAGAGTAAAGTTCGTGTGGGCGATATTTGTGTGGTTGTCTTTTAGCAGACGAGTATCGCAAATGGTGATATTCACATTCGCAGGTGTCCTGATGATGAATGTGTTCGGAGAGGTAGAAGTGGCAGCGCAGCGAGCAGTCGGCGGCATCCAATTGTGCCCATTGACACCGGCACTAGCTGGATTGGGACTACTCGTGCTCTTGTCCTGGCTGTCTGGGGCTCTGGTGCGTGGAAAAGGTCATGAATAAACGGCTTTCCCGCAAATTCCACCAACAAGACGTGGGAGGCTTGAAGCTGAAAATAGTGAAGACAGTCGGCAATGAAAGCTCTTTAATTGTCTATATTTAAATACGCTAATTTAGAAAGTGTCCACTATTTCCACGTAAAAAAAACAGCTGGAGACTCATGAGTGCCAGTATTCTGATTGGCATTTCTCTGGCCTACCGTCCTCGAGTGCTGGGCTTTCACAGTTCGGCGGTCCATCTGGACGCTAAGCCGTCGAGGTTGTGGCTGGTGAAGGGTCCAAAATAATATCCCACTAAACCGCTTCTAGCGCTCAGACGTCCCAAAGCTGCCGTCAGTGACGGCGCGCCAGAGACACCAAAATCTTGCCTCATCAGAGCAAATACATAAACACTTCGACCCACCCAACACCCTTTAACCACATATACCATTCTTTCAAAATGGACGGGTAAGCAAGCCCATATCGACGCTCGCACAAATGTTACCCGACCGACAGAAGCGATTCAGGTTCTCGAGGCTGACGATAAATATTTAGACTTGGACTCAATGCCGCCGAGCAGCGCCAATTCGAGCAGCGCATGCAGCAAAAGCAGATGAAGGAGTTTATGGGTGTATGTTATGCGCTATCCTAATCGCTGCCAAGAAAGTCACCGCTGACGCTTCTCCTCAGATGTTCTCCGGCTTGGTCGACCGCTGCTTCGACTCCTGCATCGACGACTTCACCACCAAGTCCCTCATCGCCCGCGAGTCCGGATGTGTCAGCCGCTGTGTCTCCAAGTTCATGGCTGGAAGCGAGCGCATCGGCCAGAGGTTCGCCGAGCAGCAGGCACAGATGATGAACGGTCCACAAAGATAAATCGCTGTAGATTGAGGAACGACCTGTATGATAGTGGCTTTTAAAAAAAAACTGCAGTATGGGACTCGATTGCATAAGAGCTGTCGCAGGCTACAATAGCTTGGTTGGTGGAACGTGTAAAAGAATCTAGCGAAAATGCATATGTACTCTACACAAATCAAAGACAGCGCGACCGACTACTGGTGGGTAGAGCGAATGAAAATTTGAGGCTGAGCTGTAGATCATTTTTCTCCCGGACCTCCAGGTCTTCATTGCTGGGCGGTATTTGCGAACCATTGTTTCTGGATTCCAGAACTACTCATGTAAGTACCATGACTGAGAGCCTTGAAGACAAGCGTAAAACCAGTGTGCCAATTCAGTTGTCACAAAGGTACACATTCTGGGCCTCAATATTCTGCTAAGATAAAAATCATTTCATAATAGTCGCAAATATAAACTACCATGTTCCGTACATTTTCAGTGGAACGCCGGCTAACCCGCTATGATCACACGTTAATTCCCCTCGTTGAGCTCACCCAGGACGACCTTCAGATCCTCCAATTCATCCACGACCTTGCCCTCAAGCTTGCTGCGTCTGGCCAATTCGGCCTCCCTGACGCCAAGAGGAACAATCCTCTGGCTTAGGACTTGTCTCCGTGAAAGCCAAGTCTCCACACTTTCCATAATGTGCATAGAATCGAACTCAATATCAGGTATTCCGGGCATTTGAGTGCGACAGTTCTTCACAATGGCAACAATCAGTGCAAGACTCTGTATCTCAGATATCTGCAGCAGACTGACTCGTGTCTCCTGTCTTATCCTGCCTAACCTGCGCTCCGGTGCCATGTCAAGCGCAGATTCCGCTTGTTCTAGCAAGTTTGGAAACTGGTTCAAGAAAATTGCAATTTCTCCAGCAATGCTTGCCTCCAAACGAGCGAGCAAGTTAAGAAGTAGGGGTAGGATGCCGCGTGCCCAAATACTATAACAGCGCTGAGCTCCTATCGATTCCGAGAAGGGGCCTACATTTGCTTTGCGCATGTATATGGTGAGTGGTGCTGATGATAAATGGCCAAGAACCCCTTCAACTGCGAGTCTCTCTGCTATTTCTGGGATAGTGGAGAGCTCGAGAAGGAAAAGAATGGAAAGTTCGCCATAAATCGGATCACCGTCAACCGCAAGCTTATCAGACCACGAGAATAAAGCACTAGCCATACGTGCAGTCTCGTGCGTCGACAAAATAGCTTGGATCTGCTCGGTGCGACTCTCGATGCCTGGGATGAGGAGACAGGTCTGCAGAAGGGCAGTAATGAGAGCGATGTCGTCAGGGACAATCGATTTTGAGTCTCCATGTATAGCTGACGCGAGGTCACGAAAACCCTGGCCAACTATCTTGTCAAGGACGTCGAGGGCGATCGTAAGCGGTGCTGTTGAGGCTCCTGAGACGGGCCTAATAGATTCGCCCAGCTTTTTCTGGGATTCGGCGTCCACCCTGCAATTGACCCGGAGCACCAGAAAAAGGACCTTGAGCAGTGTTCTGTAGTATGTGGCACCCTCTCGGCCAGCCTCCATGGCCAACTCGAAAGTCGTCTCCAAATTGACTATGGCTTTCCATGCGACAGGAAGAAGGCCTTTGAGCTTAGGCGCCTCGCCGTCGGTTTGGGACAGTTTTTGTATCAAACTCAATGCGAGGTCCGCACGTGTTTGGTTGAGGCGAGTAAATATAGCCTCCATGTGCTGGCTCCTCGTGTTCGACGTAAGGCAATCTCCGGCAGCATCGGTGGCGATAGCGGCGACTGATGCCTTGACATCGGAGGGGGAGGTCAAACTATTGCTCAGTTCGATGGCAAGCAATTTCCAGCCATGAAGCAAAGACTAAACCGTTAGCGCAAGATCTCAGCATATCAAGACGAATGATCTTACAATTTGGGAATCAACAACAGAAAGGTTTATGTTGGCCTTAACAAGCTCCTGTGTCATCCCGTCGCCCTTCTTACCTCTCCACGCTTGATGGAAACGTAGCATACTATTCGCCAAATCAAGGTTGTAAAAGTAATGCTTGCCCATAGTGCGATTCTCGAGGCGGGTATGCTTGAAGTCTTGAAGGCTACAGCCTGGGTAGCGAGCCTCGAGGTTCTTCTTCAGATTTCCATGGAGAGAACTATTGTATGATGGCACTGCCACAGCACATCGCTGGTAATACTTGAGCTTGGTGAGGACGCTCGCCACATGAGCAACACTTCCTAGTTGGCGCTCATGATAAAGATACATGGCCATTATCTCAGCAATATACGCTGCAATCCGCGCTTCGTATGCGCCGTCAATAAGTCTAGCATCTGGAGCTGTTGCAGATAACGGCTCCAAGCTATTGACGTAATTGGAAAGTGGTGTGATGAAATCGGTCAAGTTGGAGACGTCCTTCATAGCCCATGGCCAATAGTTTTGCGCGAGAGATACGAACTGTAGTATGGCTAAAGCCTCTGGCATAGGGAGTGTTCGGATGTTGACTAACTCGTCCAAGGCGATCCGGATAACAGGCCTTCCGGACGACTCAACATTGCCGGTGCCCTTTAAGTTGTCTCGTGGCTTCTTGCCGGTAAGCAGGTAAATAGCAAACCATTGTTGACGATTGCTCACGACTGCTGAGAATAATCGCCATATCTGATTCGTAACTTCGGAATCAGCCAGAGGCTTGCCTAGCTCCATCAACATGCTCAAGAAGTTCTTCGACGTTTCTTGGCCAAGATGGCCGAGGAGTGACGGCGGTTCTCTAATGCTGGCGGATGCACTGATTACAAGCGACTCAAAAAGCCTCGTCACAGGCAACTGGTAGGAGTTATGCGCTGCATACAGTCGTGCGATGAGAGGCGAGACCCTAAAGAGCTGGTCCTCAAGTTGCGACCCCGACCGATTAACAAGTGAGCTGAGCTTGATAAGGCTGTTGGCAAAGTTCAACGTTGAACGCACATGTTCGAGCTGTAGAGTAAACGAGCTGGTCTGAACAGTTATGTCAGCCGGCGCAAACCCATCAAGAAAGCCCCTGAACAGAGGTTGAAAGCGTAGCAGCCCCGAGGTGGGAGACAAGAAGGTATCCATGATGAGATTGGCAGCAGAACCCAGCGCGGTGATCAGGGTTAAGCCTTGCCGAGGGCTGTCGCCCACTCCAAAATGGAGATGTATGATTTTGTCAAACAATCCTGAGATGTGCTTCGAGAGCAAGAGCCGCTGGTCCAGTATATCAAATCTCCAGTTACACGCGCTCTCATACACTGTCAACATTGTTTTCGTGAATGAAGCGACCGACTTGGATAAGACGTGGCTAGGTAATCCTGTGCCCAAGTCCTCCATGTTTCCGGCGGCTTTGCCCACCTTTACACCAGCTTTGCGAAGAACTGTGTGCTTCGCGGCGTCATCTACGAGGGCTGTAAACAGATGTGTACATGACAGGATGAAATCATATCTAGCAATGGCAAACTCGACGCCGGAGATGATAGTGGTGAGTCTGCCAGTGCGACCTTCGTGGTCCAGTAAGCCAGACCGTCCGATGAGTGGCCAAACTCGGCCTGGAAGAACTGGTACGAGGGCGCGCAGAAAATGGACGCAAGCATTGAGCAGATCCAGGCTAGAATCTTGGGATGAGGCTTCAGCTTGACGCGCTAGTTCTTCTTCAAAGAGAGAGAAGATGATAGATACGATATCGCAGTCGCCATCGAGGCCATCGCTGGCAAGCTCTAAGATTTTGCGAGCTGATCTGTTGGAGTCGCCCACGCCGCCACTAACCTCAATTATTCTCACGCTGCTCTCAAGAAGAGTGGTGAAGATTGAGATTATTTCAGTCAACTCATCCTGTGATGCGCTTTCGCCCGAAATAGCACTCACAAATTCAGCCGCCGTTGTGCCAGTCTCGAGCAACTTGCCCAGATATTTAAGACCAGAAAACTTGTGGAACCAAATGGCGATCTTTGGATTACCCTCCGATACTATGCGCCCTGGTGTCCCCGTGGGTATTGAGAACTCGTCGAAGACTTGCCTGTGGCCAGTCGACAAGCCACCATTTCTTCCATGCATGAGCCTCAAATTTGCTTTAGGAGTAAACAGAACAATGTCTTCCGTTAACTTGATGTTGTTGAGATTCTCCTCCTCGTGGGTTGTCTGATACTCTCTGAAATCAGAAGGTAGCGTGAACATCAAGGTGGACAGATTCTCCAAGAAAGCCACTGCCATAGGTGTGCCCTCGTCGTGCCCTTGGCCACACGCCGAAACTGCCCTCATAAGTTTCAAAAACGGCAGGCTTTCATAAGGATACCTAGAAGCAGCGGTTGCCAGAAAGATGTCTTTGAGATAAGGGTCTTGCAAGAAGTATGAAACCGGATTCTCGATCAACTTAGTGGTAATCATGGATGGCTGTTGCCACACAGAAGCAGAACCCATCAGAGCAGCCAAAGTCGCAGAGATTCCGTCGGCTCCGTAATCAGTAAGCTGGGTGCTTGCTCGAATCAAATCTAGGATGGTAATGCGGATTCGTGCTTCGAAAATGCTGCGCAGATCCGCCGTAGGGCTGGCTCCGAAAGTTGTGGCCAACCCTGATAGAACCTCGAAAACAAATCCGTCGGCGACTACACAATCCGCAAGGTGGAGGATCGGACTATTCTTGTGTTGCCCAGCTAATATACTGTCGATGATGCCTGCAAAGCAACCTCCAACGTCGTCAGGACCAGAGCCACCGGAGGTGTTAGGGCGGTAGTTTTCGTCATTCTCATCAATGGCCCGAGCGTGCGCCGCACGTCTACCCTCTACACACATTTCCATGTTGTGGAGAATAAGAGACAAAGCCAAAACTGATGGACTTGCAACTGCGGACTTGCAGGATCCAGCCATGAGCAGGATCTCATGAAGCTTCAAAACAGTCTGGTTATCATTGACATAGCTCTTGTCAACAGTCCCAGTACTCTCTGAGAGCAGCTCTTCGTCATCGTGAATTTCTGCGATTGTGCTCCGGCAGTCTAGCATCGATACTGACACCATCGAGACTAACGCCTGAAGTGGTGATATGAGCGCTTGAATCGCGGGGTCTGGGTGAGAGAAATTGTCAAGAAACTCAAAATTGGCCATGAGTTGAAACCATTCATGCACATTCGTCGGGGAGCGAGTATCCCGGCGATAGTCCAAGATCACCAAGGCAATTTCCATAATATGAATGGCTTCCGTGATACGACCTTGCAGCCACTGGTTTTCGATATCTTCCCTTCCCCCTTCGGACTTGAACCAGCCACTTCCAACATCCAGCTTCTCAAAAGTCGACTTCAAAGATGCCACGCAATAGTGCAAGAACCGCTCTGGTCTCTCATTTTGTGCTGATAAAAATTCACCAGCAACACTTTCAACCCAGCTCGCATCTTGGACGCCATCTCCTTCAGAGTTGTCCTTTTGGCGGAATCCGGCATGATATATTATCTTGCTACAAGCAAGGAGGTTTTGGCGCTCGGATAAATAGATCTGAACTGTGCGTAGGCGCCTTTGGCCTTGGGCGTCCTTTGGCTGGTTATTGAGTGCATTTGCGCTGGATGCAAGTGTCAAAGCGAGTACGTTTGTGGACTCGCTGTTAACGTTTCCTGCGGCAGTTTGCAAGCTCATAGCCTCCTCGCCGGAGAAGCTGCTTTGTAGTTTAGATGCCGGGCGTGTCTGAAATTCGAGAACGGCGATGCGCAGTGCCGATATTTCGTCGATTTGGACCTCTTTGCTGAGCCATAATGAGTCCTCCTTTATTTCGTTGACATTGTATCCGCTTTTATCGTTCGGGGCGACGTTGACGGCCGATGTCTTCGTATCGAAGGTGGCCTTAGTGTTGGATTGCGTAAAAGAGAATGGTTCGTACGGCTTTGCCAGGAGTTGTTGAACCTGCTTATCGGAGAAGAAGCTCTCAAGGTGGTTATTTGATGCTGCTTTGCTGTCTTGGCACAATAGAGAGGGAAAGACGGTCTTCCATGAGCTTGACTCAAGTTAGTGATCTGAATAAGCGCGCTGTACAGGAAACTACATACATTAATAACTCTTGTTTGGTAAGGCATTTATCCAAGGAAGGAAAGTAAGGTGATTCAGGTAAGGGTACCATTGCTACCAGCCACAGCAATCAGTGCTGTGTAGGTCAGCATGGCAAAGAGCTCAAAAAGCTCTTGTTGTGGTGATTCGGCTTGGGTTGCGGCGCGGCTGTTTATTTGGCGCGTCTGGAAATAAATCGCCTATTTCTATTCCTGAGCTTTCTCGCTACCTCGGGCGGTGTGGGGTAGTCCTGGCGTCGACCCCCTGCAGGTTGTTTATCTAAGGTGTGCAACCCCACGATAGAGTGTCCCATCAATAAACCCTTATGACAACGCCGCTTGTCCACCACAACAACAACTCACGAAGGCTTCACCGTCCAATACCTCGATAAATCTCTGGACTGTGCAATTGAAATTCAATATGCCTTCCCTCGAGCTGGTGGACCATTCCGCTCATGAGCACTCAGCAGCGCCGCGTCTCGACAATGCCACGAACCTTGTCATGATTGACAATTATGACTCTTTTACCTGGAACGTCTACCAATACCTTGCCCTCGAGGGCGCTTCTGTTACCGTATACCGTAACGACAAGATTACTCTGGAGGAGCTCATCGCGAAGAAGCCGACGCAACTTGTCGTCAGTCCAGGCCCTGGCCATCCGCTGTCCGAGTCCGGAATCAGCAAGGATGCTATTAAGCATTTCGCCGGCAAGATCCCGGTCTTTGGCGTCTGCATGGGACAGTAAGTCAGCGCCAGCAAAGCTTCACCTGTCTTGCCCAGTCTGACATATCCTAGACAATGCATCTTCTCCGTCTTTGGCGGCGATGTCAGTTTCGCCGGAGAGATTCTCCATGGCAAGACTTCTCCGTTGCGTCACGATGGTCGTGGCGTCTATGCTGGCCTTCCTCAAGGTCTCCCGGTCACTCGCTATCACTCGCTAGCTGGTACCCACCAGACACTTCCTGAAGCTCTTGAGCTTACCTCCTGGATTGATGGCCAGGAAGATGCACAAGCTAAGGGCGTTATCATGGGAGTTAGACACAAAGAGTTCGTCGTTGAAGGCGTTCAGTTTCACCCGGAGAGTATTCTTACGGAGCAAGGTCGGATGATGTTCAAGAACTTTCTCAAGATGCGTGGAGGAACTTGGGCCGAGAACGAGCGCCTGCAGAAGGAGGCGGCCGCCGACGTATCTTCAAGCACAACTCCTCCCCCTAAGGAGAATATCCTGGATAAGATCTTTGCGCACAGAAAGGCTGCTGTTGCAGCTCAGAAGGAATTGCCGTCTCAACGACCAAGCGATCTTCAGGCAGCATACGACATGAATCTATCTCCTCCTCTGATCTCCTTTGTAGATCGTCTACGTTCGTCGCCTTACCCGCTTTCTCTCATGGCAGAGGTGAAGAGAGCTTCACCATCTAAGGGCATGATTGCAATGAACACCTCTGCGCCTGCACAGGCTAAAACTTACGCCCTTGCGGGCGCCAGCGTCATCTCTGTGCTCACGGAGCCTGAATGGTTCAAGGGCAGCATTGAGGATCTTCGTTATGCCCGTCGCGCGCTCGAGGGAATGCCATCTCGCCCAGCTCTTTTAAGAAAAGAGTTCATCTTTGAGGAGTACCAGATTCTTGAGGCAAGACTCGCCGGGGCTGACACTGTTCTTCTGATTGTCAAGATGTTGGACGAGACAACGTTGACGAGGTTGTATAAGTACTCTGTTTCTCTCGGCATGGAACCTTTGGTTGAGGTCAACAACGCTGAGGAAATGACTGTCGCTGTGAAGCTTGGTTCCAAGGTGATTGGTGTTAACAACCGCAATTTGGCAAGCTTTGAGGTCGACCTTGAAACCACGAGCCGTCTTATGGACCAGGTTCCAAAAAGCACAATCGTGTGCGCCCTTAGCGGCATCTCCGGACCACAAGACGTGCAAGCGTACAAGAAAAACGGTGTTGGAGCTGTCTTGGTGGGGGAAGCGCTTATGCGTGCCCAGGACACCACAAAATTCATCTCTGAGCTTCTCGGAGGTTCAAGCACTACAATCAGGTCAGAACCGCCTCTTCTTGTGAAAATTTGTGGTACACGCACGCCGGAAGGCGCTACCGCCGCCGTTGAAGCTGGCGCTGATTTAATTGGTATGATTTTAGTTCCAGATCGTAAGCGTACCGTCACGCAGGAACAAGGAAAGGCCATTTCTGAAGTAGTTCACAACCACAAAAAGCCACTAAATCCGAGCCACAACAAGCAAATCACAAACATCGCTTCGGATTTCTTCGCAAACTCCAACGGCATTGTCAACGCCACTCGCCCGCTCTTGGTAGGAGTTTTTCAAAATCAAAGCCTGGATGTCATTCTAGCCCAACGAAAGCTTTACAACCTTGACATAGTACAGTTGCATGGTAGTGAGCCATTGGAGTGGGCACGTTTGATTCCAGTTCCTGTCATCAAAAGCTTCAAGCCCGGCCAGGCTCAGATTGGTACCCGAGGATACCACGCTCTCCCTCTGCTCGATTCTGCGTCTGGGGGAACTGGGGAAAAGCTCGATATGAGCGATGTTAGACGCACACTTCGCTCTGACTCTGAGCTTCGCATTTTGCTTGCTGGAGGTTTGGACCCCACAAACGTGGAAGACGCCGTGCTCGCTGCCGGAGAGGAGCTGGGCAGCAGGATAATAGGCGTGGATATTAGTAGCGGCGTCGAAGAGAATGGTGCACAGAGTTTCGACAAGATAAGAGCGTTTATTGCTGCCGCAAAGAGTATCAGGTAGATGAGCTTAGACTTCACCTACTGTTTATACCCAATCGAGCTTTATCCATTTTTTTCATACCTATCCTTGCCTCAAACCTGCCTTTACGAGTTGGCCTCACATCAAGTGCAACTCCTTCACTCTAAAAACTTACCCTACTTGGACTTGGCATCTCAAACATGGTAATATTTCGTGCACTTTACTTCACCTGCATAAGAGCCTATGAATATTTTTCCCTGTTGCAGCCCACTCTTAGGCTATCTCATTCGTGTTCGCAGGCAGCAAAATATCATGGCGTTTTGTAGGGACTCCATCGGTTGTTCTTTCGCTCCCAGCGCTCGTGTTCAATTTGTTCAGTGAATTAAGTAAAATCGACAACCAGCTCGGTGTCGCCAAGTATATCGGTAATACAACCACTTCTGAATGGTACAGTCACCCTTCATACTACCTTCGAGTACAGCTAGGTTTTCGAGTACGTGGCTACAAGCTCATTTTCATCGATCGCCAAACAACACAGAAGTTCTGATACACGAGGCAAACGAGGTCAAGAATCTCTGGGCAATCGACCTCGACCAAGAACTTCGGGTCAACCTCACCAACCATTTGCACCTCATTCGCACATCCAGGCCCCTTGTGAATCGAGAGACTGGCACCCCCCGAGAAAATATTAAACCTCTCGACGAACGCCAACATGCTTTCATATCGCTATCGACTACAGCCTCTTATCTCAACCATTTCAACCACATCCGCTTCAAAGTCTCAGTCCTGACTCAGTTCCTATCAGCATTTACATCCTGAGCTTCATCACTTAACTTATTACAGCAACCCACCCCGAAGACCTTATCGCATCAGTAGCCAATCTCGACTTCACCCAAAATGCCAGGCGTTTCCAAGAACCCTGACAAGAAAATTTTCAGGGACAAGTACTTCGTCCTGCAGGGTAACTTCACCTCGGGTGATTTATCTGCTCGTCAGAACGAGGTGCGCTCGCATAAGAATATCGCAAAGCTCATCCTTAAGTACGGAGGCGGCGTTGATCAAAACGTAACCAACAGGACGACTCATGTTGTCACTACTGTCAATGAGTTCAAGAGGAATCCTCCGAATAGTACGTCCGATTGTTTTTCTGCCCGCGAAGAGCCTGCCACGACCAGAAGCGCCACTGCCTTACTAACCAGTTTTGTGGAACGTGCCTCTTCTTGGAATTGCAGAGTGCACGCGGGAGCATACATTCAAGCACCATAAGAGCATCACGAATCCCTTGAATGGTAAACTAATCAGTTTCTAGTTCAAATTGCCAAAACTCGTGGGAAGGCGCGCCTTCGCATTCTTGTCTTCGAATATATTGAGGACGCACTCTTGGAGCCCGGACTTATCAACAAGCCTCGCGCACAGTCTGCGAACTTCCACGAAATCGACCAAGTGCTTTCGCGCCTGGGCCGGAGAAAGGAGGCGAGAGAGGCCTACAAAACGAAGAAGCTCGGTGAAGTGAAGAAGGGAGACGAGTTCGTTGATACTCGTACGTATTGCTTTCTTTGAAGTAATCCCATACTCTTTCCTTGCCTCGTTCTCGTCAGCCGCGTTATAACTTCTATTCGTCGATAGCATCCTTCAGTCCCCAGATTCAGAGTCAGGTTCCAGATGGAGGTGTTAGATGGAGTCGGAGCACCGTTTTCGCTAGGAGACTGGTTAACATTTCCAGGCTTCCACCATGTCTACAAGGACTCGGCTGGCTTCGAGTACAAGGTGGCTCTTAAGCGTAACATTGAGAGCCTGAAACCCCTGTGCTTTGAGAAATACACCGTCATCTTATTCGAATCCAATGCCATTCCATACTCCTACATGGTCGGCGTCCGCTTCAACAGACCTGGTATGGCCACCAAGTATCTTGGCCACCTGCTCGTTCCATCCATGTTCGATAAAGCATTTAAGAGCTTCAAGGCATTCTTTCGCAGCAAGACCGGGATACCATGGGACAAGCGCCTTGACAACATCAAGCTCGAGAGCTTGGAGAATGCAGTCGGCGAGAGAGGCGAAGGTGAAGAGACGATAGCTGCCGACAAACGCCCATTTATCTACATCCCACCGAACGCCGATAGCCCAAGGGGTGAGATGCCAGATGGTTGGGAAGATCCAGTGGAGAAGGCCTTGAGAAGAGAGAAGGAGAAGGCGCAGGCGAGGAAGGAGGAGAGGGAGCATAAGGAGCGCTTGGAGGAAGCTGCGAGGCATAGAAAGACCATGGAGTTGCGCCGCATGGCTGCGGAAGATGCTGCTGTGGAGGAGGACAGTGAGGATGGATATGGTGGTCTGGCTCCTAGCGACGACGAGATGTCCCAATCCGATGATAACTCTGGCTAAAAGACCTAGGCCATAATTGACTCCTGCGAGACGTCGTACACTACACTCTTGGCGACCCCGCTCGTTTACAACAACGCAGCAGCAACTCCCTCCTACACACACCCTGGGTGGGCGAATTTTCACGTTATCCACGCCTACTCCTCGCATAACGGTTTACGCATATTTTGGATCATTTGACGACAAACATCCTTTTAAGTACCCACGACCTATCACTTTACGACGACACGTGGCATATGAGAACATTCTATTTTTCCTTCAACAGCTCAAGAAGTGGTTTATACGGCAACAGAGTTATGGGGGTCCTTCACTGAACTCAGCATTAAAGCGGATGAGATATATTTCTTAGCAAGTCTCTAAACAGTTTGATTCTCTAAATATTGATGGTGTAGTTCTTAGTGAAGCTGACAGTAGAGAAATGGATATGTGTGCCATAACTGACCGGAGGGTCGATGGGTTGATGGCTTCTTTAAGATTCGTGATACAGCTCGAGTTATTTGGTGCCATTTGCTCTGGTCCCAATTTTTCATGCCAAAGCTCTTGCATCCATAGCCCTGACCCGCAGTGGCTTAGCTTCATTGGCTTAGCTTCATGTCTTAATTGCGACCTTCGCGGCGGCAACAACATCGATGTTTTTTAGAACGATGTTTGATGTCATGCGCTCACATTGCAATGTTCATGATTTGGATATCTGCTTGTATTCTTCAATCTCACGGAAGGTACTGCTTCAATCCTCTAGCCGCAACAGGGCGGTCTTGCTCCTCGACCTTCCCCTACCAACAGGTCATCATGCCTCTCCGCGGGAAACCATCTTCACCGGTATCTTCCTGCCTCCAAACCACCAGGCTAACAAAAATGGGTGCAAAAGAAAAAGTCTCGCGAAGCAAAGAATAGGATACCGCCAAAGGTGGCAGCAGCCCTAAATTCAAGAACTTTTGTCGCAGCCGTATGTCGCCAATTGCTCCAATGTAAATGAGCCAAGACGTGTGATGGAATCACGTTGCAAAGACGCACAATGCAAGCAGTAAGCAGGCGCTCGACAGGGCGTTTGGTACAATTTCATTACATAGAGGACGCCTTCCGCAGGAGTGACCAATCTCGCTCGACAGCGCGCATAGTTGGTATAGAGTACGTAGTGAGAAACAGGACATAAAGAAAACGGGCCAAGTCTCCTGTATCAAGCCCGACAATGGTGGACGCCTGAGAAAGCCCCAATCAACCGCTTAACGCCGAGATGTGATTATAGTAGTGCGTGGTAATGGACAAGGTGGTCAAAGGGTAGTCGTGTAAGCATCTAGATAAGGCCGCAAAGACGCAAGTTCTCTTGGATAATAATGTCTGGAAGGGTTAGCAGAGATCTTTCAGGAAATGGACCGGTAACCAACCGTTGACTGCTGCCATGACGAAGCGAATCTGGGTGGTGTCGGTGGCGCAAGTAAAATGGGTATAAATTTGTTTAGCCTCGTGCTGGTTCAGGCTGACGAAACGGTTCAAAATGTAGTCGCATGCTGCAGAGTAGTCGTCTCCGCCCTCGTAATCAGGGAAGTAGTTCTTCATTGGCGAGACTGGGAGCTTCTCTTTGAAACGATCGATCTTGTTCAAAAACAAGATAATGGAGGTCTTGATGAACCATCTGGAGTTGCAGATGGAGTCGAAGAGGGTGAGTGCCTCTTGCATACGGTTGACAGTCTCGTCCTCGAAAAGAAGCTGGTCGTACTCGGAAATGGCGACAAGAAAGAGAATGGTTGTGACATTCTCGAAGCAATGAATCCACTTCTTACGCTCCGAACGTTGTCCACCAACATCGAACATTCTGTACGTGAGCTCTCCAATAATGAACGTCGTCTCAGTGATACCGGTGGTCTTGACACGCGATCTCAAAACATCCTGGTCGTTTGGCATATAATCATGTTGTGCGATTCTGGAGATGTTGTCAAAATAGCTTGAGGGTTGTGTTAGCTCGTGGACAATCGATTAGGCACATTGTTGCAAAGACATGAAAACAGCACCCCGGCCCTGAATCCAGGATCCAGTTCAAGATCTTCCGCCACCGGCACCAACCTATTAACAGGTGCGCAATAAATGGTAACTTACTATCTTGCAGAGTCGTTCAGTTGGTATTCGCGCGACCTCTTGAAACAGTCCTGAACACCGGCATCCTTCCAGAGGGCCTCAATAGCGTTGCCAACCTCTGGTGGCAAGTTGTCTCCCTCGATTTGCTGTGGCTGCATGAAGATGGTCTGGACATGGTATTCTGCCCTCTGATCGTCGAGTGGGAGCTCCAGCGACTCCATTGCCTCCAGGATAACGCGCATCGATTGGACAGTGTTACTGAAAATGATCTCCTTGAACGATTCGCGCTCATCACGAGAGTAGCCACCCTCATGGATGAGCTTCATCTGCTTGAGAATAGTGGACTTTCCAGATTCGCCGGCACCTGCGCACTACATTAGAAACAACCTCCGACAAGTCCAGGCGGGTTGTGTTACCTAGCAGAAGCATCTTGATCTCATTGCGCTGGTTCTTCTTGTCCTTGAGAAGCTCGTTCTCAATCGCCGCGTTTCTGGCATTCCCCTCCTTATCCTCAGTACTGGCACCGCAACCCATTTTGACTTTTCCGGCCGCGTTTGAGTGTCGTGGGAATGTAGAGCAGCGATGTGCTCGTGGGTTCTCTCCTTATCGGTAGCGATCTGCAGGGGTCGGTATTAGCTGGCGATGCTGAGAAGGATATTTCTTTCGCTCGTTATAGCAGGCTACTGATCGCAGCAGTTGGACTCCTCGTGAGAATTTGGAATGTTTCTCCGGCGAAAGAAGCACTGTCAAACGTTGTCATCGAGGCTCCTTGTTCCCAGGGAAGCGAAATCACAGCAAGCTCCGACGGGTAAATGAGACCCACAACGTCAAAACTAAGCGGGTGGGTAGGGAAATTTGACTGACCACGGACGACAAAGTGGACGAGACGTGTCTCTCTTGCTGAGCGAACCTCGAGCTGAAATCGGCAGAAAATGGAGAAGGTTGGATAATCTTCTATCCTGATTCTCGATTGTCTATCCTCGCGGAAAGAATTGTTTCGGTGTCGGGAAGAGATGGAGGTTGGGCCGACGATGAAACGATGTTGACTTCCTTTGGTGGGAGGAGCTCTAATCGAAGGGGCGTCGGAGAGGTCAGAGTGTGGAGTGAGGTGTGTGGCAGCGTGCCAGAACGGGCTGACGCTTGACCAGTTTGGGCCCTTGACCGCTGCTGGTCCGGAGTCAGGGTTTGTCAAGGACTCAAGGTCCACTACGGAGTACGGAACTTCACTAAGTCGAGGGCCGGCACTTTGCTGCCCTGACTACGAGTAGCCACGCTACTTTTGCCGACCGCTGTCACTAACGTGAAAGAGACAGTGAGAGCCTGACAGGAATACTCGGCCAAACAAACTGTTGTCAATCTCTTAGGAACGATGTAAACGTCAAGTACAAAGGCTCCCAGAGAATAGCCACCCAATGATGATAAAGAGTGGACGAGTGTTGTCCGATCCGTAAGGCCGTCGACTGCCTGAGCAAGTACGAGTACAGTATATATAACACCCTATCTGGATCAATCCCATGCTGTGCAAATCGATTTATCCTCTACATTGGTACTTGTCCATTTCTGTTATCCCCCCATTCAAGCTGAAGCACAACCGAAGGAGCACAAATCGCGTCTTTGGTGGCAGAATAAAGAACACTAAGATTCAAGCTCACTATGCATATCAAATGGATCTTCGCATTACCATAAGGGGGGGAAAAATAGCTCGAGGCTCGTTGTCGTCCTCAGAGCAACCTCGAAGTAGAGACCGACAGCTCGTCTCGTCTCACCCGCGTACGCGGTCGATCCGCTGATAGGTTGGATAAGTTGCATCATCTTCCAGTCTGAGACATGTGAGGTAGATGTTTCACTAATTCGGAATCGGAGAAGGGGCACTCATACCTCTCCGTAAGGCTCGATTTAATCGGTTGAGGTACGGCATCATGTCTCATCTATACGTTGTCACCAGTCACGACTCGCAAGGTCGCTACATAATGGATGTCAATATGTCGGCATCTCGCTAAGCTAAGCTTCTTGTTAGTACTTTTGCGGACGTGGTCCTGGTTGATATCTCGCCTACAGTACATGGTGAACTCCGGAGAAAATAATCATTCACGTATATTAGTATCGAAAGCTCGTTGACTTTAGTCAAAGAGTTCACCAGTACGTGGAACACTCAGCGGAAACCATAAGTTGTGGCAACTCGGTTGCGTCCGTCTTTCTTCATGGTTGCGGCATAGAACAGAACTGCCAAACGGGTTGCTTCGGAACGTCAAAACGCTGACATTAACTGTCGATCAAAGCGGGGGACGTTGTATCTGGCTTAACAAAATGAGCTCGTCTCTTGGAGGCAGATAAGCGCTCAGGACTATAGGTGTGGTGCTCCTTCTCGCTTCATGCAGCAAGGGACAAATATCGAGAGACGTCCGAAATGCGGAAATGGTAAGATGATAGCTCATGCTCTATAGGAGTGTTCACAAGCATTCATCGAGTCTGCTACTGTGAGGGGTTGACATTCTACACACTAACCAAGTGTACTTTGGCGATGGAACTAGCTTTCCAAGTGAAAAGAGCCGCGCCATGTTTTCAGGACCGCTTCCTAGGGCTTGTATTCCTCAGCACTACAGTCCTATTCTCGCCGTTGTGCACACAGCCATCCCAGCTCTTCGTTTCTTACCAATCGATTAAGGTCGCCGCCGACGTCCACCATAGGGTGACACACTTCCAGAGGTCGGCCTGAGGACCGGCGCAACAAAGTCAGATTCATCTTCGTGTTCGTTAATCGCTTGGTTGAGGGAGATATCATTTGCGCGAGGTGTCCCGTCATCTCTGCATTTGACCTTGACTTTAAAAGCTCATGCCAACTATATCAAAAAGGACTGCGTGTTGTGTCGTCGAGTTGGGCTTCATAAGAGAAAGCGTCCGCTATCCTGTGAGTGCTGACAAGCTCCCTTATGTTCATATCCTGCTTCGCCAATTTTTGCACTCGTCCGTTGTCCTGGTTCGAAGGAGCACGCCATCTACTTCAACTACGACCGCGTCAAACAGGAGAGCGTAGAAGTCTGTGCTCGAAGTTGTCAACGTGATACTACTCATACGGAGTCTTGCATGAAGTTTTCGACGTCGTTGGCGGCCCACTAGAATGTCTAGAGCATGAGCTGGTGTTTCATGGAGGCAAACGCTTTTCTATGGACAAAAGTCCCGAGACATGTTCTTGCCTCCTGCTTGTCAGGTTTTTAGCCTTTCCCAATCAAGGATGCGGCTCGCATCGCAATTTCTCATGCTCATCCACTTCCGCCACACCAGGGAGGGCCGTTTGGCATAAGACCCACCACGCGCCCCAGAATAGGGGCATTCGAGATGAATCGGGCAATATTCGAGAAGCCGCCACGGGCCGGCTGGCTCTCTCGAAATTCTCCACTTGACCCATTCATGCCGAATGTAAGGATGAAATGATAAGGAGCCTCAATGCAATCCTTCAACAACGTGGCGACCAACGGCTAGCGTGAATGCGGAGTGTGGCCCATAGGCTGAGAGTGCCAAACCATGTGGCGACAATATCGCCATGAAGCCTCTGAAAGAAATTAACACGGCGGTGAAGAATGCATCTTGGCCAAAGCTATTTCGCCGGTTCTAGAAGACGTCACTCCGGTGCAGGGTGTAGGCGTTAGTAACAGTCGATGGCATGCCTGCACGTAGCCTTGAGGCCGCTGATGAAAAGGAAGTTGCACGTTCAGACGATTTTCTTTATTCCGCAAACATCGCCCTGGACAAAGCTTTACCAAAATGCTCACCGTTTGAAGTGCTGGAAAGGTTTCTTTCCTGTTCATGTCAGGATACCAACCCAGGGCTTTAGAAGGTGCGAAAATTCTCTATAGATATTATCCCGCTTATTGCTCACATAGTTCACTTTACCCTACCTCTCCGGCACTGCCGACATTCTCAAGATCCATGAAATCTACGTTTGGTGTGGTGCAGAGGTAGCAACCATACTCCCGAACCACTAATTTGAGCATCCGTTACATCCGCAGTCCTAAAACGTGGATTCAAATAGGCGAATCGTCGTATGGAGCCTAATCATGACGATGTCAGTGATGAATGCCAGCCATCATTGTGAACTCAACACGGTGCCAGTCTCCACAGATGAATGGCGTTGGCAAGCCCACAAGCTTGGTGCGCACAAAGGCAAAACACAAATGTATATGAGATACCATCCTCCCAATAGAGCAAAAGGACGGAAAGGTGCGACCTGCGGTCCAAACTTGCGGCCCAAACGCGCAGCTTTGAAATTTCTCATCATGCTTACAGATAGTACGTCTTCTTGAGTTTGCAAGCCAGATGGCACTCGCATCTGCTGGGGCTACCTCCGTTCGCAGTCTTATTCGAATATCTCTTCCTCCCACCCAACATTGAGCTTGTCCGACCTCGACGAATGTTCCTACACATCACACCGTGACAACACACGCCCTCCGAACCAACGAATTCATGGTGCTGGTGACAAATCTATTCTCTCTATCCCAGGGAGCCATATTCTTGGTACAATCTGCTCCATGCAGCCTTTCCCTTCCATATTCATACATCTAATGTCTTGCCCAGCTATCCTATACAAGGCTCCGCGTTACCCCTCGATCCGCTTAATGAGACAAGTTCTTTCTTCCCTTGGCCTTGCGTCTCTTCAAGAGAGCGCGACCCTTCCGTGTCCTTATGCGGCTCAAGAATCCGTGGCGGCGCTTGCGCACGAAATGTGAAGGGTCGTATGTGTCGCGAGGTCCGCATCTAATTTGAAGACCAACAAGCCCTGGGTTGCTGGAGATCTTTGGGAGGATGTCAATGGTTGCGCCGGCGGAGCTGACGGTGGTGGTGGCTGGAGAGGCGGCGCTGAATGCGGAGATGGTGGATGGAAAGACAGATGGGCGAAGAGGAGTGATGGATGTGAAGGTTCTTGAATTACATTAGCTGTCGTCTGGGTAAAATCGCCGAATTGCTAGCATTCATCTCGGAAGCTACCGCAATGGCTCAATCGGAGATGGCGTACCTGGCAGACTGAGCAACTGGCGCCTTAAGAGTCCTGGCCACCATTGACGGCTTCATGAGCGCCGTCACGGCTCTTGATGTGCGCATGCAGAACATTGTTGCTTGATTTGGCTTGAAACTCCCAGAATGCTCCCAAGTCCGCTATGTTAGCCGTCGTCGTTGTCAAGGCCCGTCGCCAAATTCCAAATGGCGCTAGCGGGCCAGGCTCCGCAATCCCCAAAATAATTTACTGAGCTCGATACACGATAATGGGGTCAACACCATAAACAAAGTCGTGCTTTTACGAATTTCAGATTAACTACTTCGCCTCTGTATACCCATTAACGAGATTCGCTCGCAACTACTATAGACCCAAAATGTCTACCTCCGCTACGTCGTTTCCACCACACACGTCCCTCTCATCCAAGCCAGTATCACAAGCACAAGCTCTCGAGCATCTCACAGCCTACCTCGACGCCGCAGCAACAACACCACATCTTCTCCCAAATGCCACTCTTCAACCAACCGGCCCTGTCGCCCAATCCGGCGCAACCTCCAACCTCACAATTCAACATCTGCAACGCGTGCAGGCAGGTCTGCGCGGCGAGTGGCTTGCACCAGTTCTGGACATGACCGAAGAGACCTTTGCTGAGCCAGACTCGGTGGCGGCTGGGAAGAAGACCACTTTTGATGACGATTGGCAAGATCCATCGGAGTACCAACATGCGCAGACTGATGTAACCGGTGATGGGGAGACTGCGACTGTCAATGCCACGATGGATATTGACATGGAGATCGTTGAGACGTCGAAGGACAAGGAGACCAGGAAGAGGGAGAAGAAGGAGAGAGAAGAGAAGAGGAAACAGGAGAAGGCCGAGAAAGCGAGACAGGCTGCCGCCTTATAAGCTCTAGGATTTGCTAGTGGAGTTCAGGAAGGGCGCACGGGGCAAGGCAGGGATCCTCGACGGCGTTAGGGTGCGTGTGCACATCTTTTTTTCTGGCATGGGCGCGTTGTGTCATTTCATGGATGCATTGGAGACGCAATATTCGACGGGACAGTTCCGACTTGAGAGCTATGGTTACGATTTCCGTCCTCTATATGGGATGTACTATACAGAACAGCTGGTTGGAAATTTACAACTCATCTCTTCCGCTCGCCTTGACAGCTCTGTTGTTATCCTTCTCGTTGATCTCCTCGATAACACTCTTTGAGCCCTTTGCAGCAGTCCAGCCCAGTGCCGCCAGTCTCTCGCTGAGAATTGGGTGACTGAAATTGTAGCTTGCGTACATCCAGTCAGCATCCATGGTGCTAAGGTTCTGAATCTGGAGCTTGATCAAACTTCTTGATAGCTCATCAGAGTAGCCGAGATCCTGGCCGAACTTATCGGCCTGGAACTCATAGCGGCGGGAGAGAATGTTCATGAGCAGCTTGATTACGGTGTCCATCGGGGCCAGAGCGTCCGAAAAGAGGATAAAGCCAATGATGATTGGGCGGATGCCGTGGAAGCCAAACGCTTCGTAAAGAGAAGCATTGTTGATGAATACAGAGAAAAGGCTGAAGATGTAAAAGAAATGCGCCTATAGCATGTTAGATGATCCGATATTGCGGAAAAGGAATGGAGAAATACCTGTGAAATTGCGAAAAGGCGAGTCGTGTGACCGAGCGACCAGTGGCCCAACTCGTGTGCCAAGACTGCCACCACTTCCTCAGTCTGGGACTTCTCGATGAGAGTGTCATATATAACAATGTGCTTCTTCCATGGCAAGCCAAAGAAATAAGCGTTGCTATGAGCGCTGCGCTTGCTTCCATCAATCACGTACAACTCCTTAAGTGGGAAGTTCAGCTTTGCTGCGAGGTCTTCGACGCCCGTTTTAAGTGGCCCAGGATCGAGGGGCGAAAGCTTGTTGAAAAGGGGCAAGATGGTAATTGGGTAGATGGTGATCATGAACACTTGAAGTGCAGCGCCGAGCAACCAGAGATAGTAGAAGAACTGGTTGCCAGTCTTCTGGACAATCTTCAGGAACCCCGCAAGAATTGGTGGAGCGAGGACGAAAGCCAGCATCTGGGACTTGAGGATGTCTGTAACGAAGAGCTGGGGAGTCTGCTTGTTGAAGCCGAACTTCTCCTCGAGAACGAATGTGCTGTAGATGGACGTCGGAAGAGACAGTATCTGCTGAATGACAATGAAGCCAAGGACGAATGCGATCGAATGCGTGATCTCGCCCGTGAGGCGAGCTGGGGCATATCGGATGAGCAGCGAGCCCGTCAAGTTCCAGAGCTTAGGAAGAATATCGTAGTAGATGAATGTGGTGTTTTGAATCTGTCCATAGAGGCCGAACCAGAAGCCAAACTTGGCCTTTGCACGTCCATATGCCTAATTTACACTGTCAGCATGATGTGTTACATTGATCGCGCCGCGAACTATGTGTACCTGAGATTTATCAAAGACCTCCTGGGAAACCTCATTGGCGAGAACCTTTGGCGGACGAGTCTGCTTGAGGACCTTGTACTGGCGAAAAGAGAGGAATCCCTCGAAGAGGTACTGGGCGACGGAGAATCCGAGGATGAGCTTCTTCCATGGAAACAGGGGTCTGTCCAGGATGCCAGCGAGGCGCTGTGGGAGTCAGCGATGAACATTGGTCGACTTTGCGATGCGCAATGGCCAACGTACTTGTAGGATATCCATAATGGATAGTTGTTAAAACACTGCTGGAGTGCTTTGAAGAACGTTGTTCAAGAGTATTCTTGAATGGTCCCAATCGAGCTGCCAGGGACTCAAGGCTGCTTGGTGGCCTTTCAGGTTTCATGTGGCTAATGCCACAGTAGCGTCACCAGTTCTCGGTCCAGCCCGCAACAAACGAGGCTGGAGATTCGAGTACGGGTAGCAGTCAAACACAAGAAGTTTCCAGATACTCACTACTTACAAAAATGCCTGGACATTTTCCCGAGACTGGTAGAAAAAGTTTTGAACTAGCTGATGTGCTAATCTGTGGTCAAATATAACGAATGCCGAATTAAGGCACAGTGTAATGGGGACAATTGACGGGCGAGCTCCGTGCTTGCTCAATACATTATGCTGGTCGATTGCCGCCGAGCGCGAAAGCCGAACTTGCATTTGAAGATGATATAGACGAGGACTCTGACTTAAAAGAGTAATGTGAATACACTTCTATTTTAGCTGATTTCTAGTTCTTCTTGAGGGCTTCAACGAGGCCACCGACCACTGCAGTCCCTGATTCCGTCGTCATGACGTCGACGTGGAATCCATGAGCCATGTATTCTGTTGCCAACTAGTTAATCGTGCTTTGGGAGGGTGCGGTACGAAATAACACGGAGAATGTGGTGTTGTGTTGACGACCATGATCCTCTGCGCAGAACTCCGTTCCGTATGCTTCAGACAATGAAAAGTCCATCCACCAAGGGAGCTCTCCATCAGCCTTGGACAGGGCGCTAATGCCAGGTACTCGTACTGCGTTGTCTGCACGGCATCCAGCCGTGTTTAGCGGCCCACCTGTCACTTTCAGGCCATTCTGAGGCGCAGTCAACTGGTGGAAGCACCTACCCCAGATCGCCCTGAGACAAGTCCCCCTCGCCCTTGGAACTTTCTCAAGGACTATCAACCAAGACAACCAACCACCCAACTTCCCTCCAATTCGTCCCCCCATATACCGCCTTTCTCCCACTATGTATGTAGTGAGATGATGAGCAGCCTCAGCATTCAATTCTTGGCCACCGCACCAACAAGAAACTCGTCAAGATCCAGCTCAATTTCCCACATCATTACAACTCCCACCTCCAGCAGCCCATCCTTGTCCCCAAGTTCCGACATGCCTCCACAACTCGATGGTTTAAAAGATTCGGTGAAGAAGGTACAAATCAATAGCGTTGAGGGTGGCAATGGAGCCAGCTTCAATCCGCGGTCTCAGATGAAACGCAAGCAGTCGTCGCCCATGATGCCGGCCTTCATGACCTCTGCTCCAGGCAAGGTTGTTGTGTTCGGAGAGCATGCCGTTGTGCATGGAAAGGTGAGTGAGAGTTGTGTGAAGTTTTAATGTTAATTTACTAAATTGTCAGGCTGCCATTGCTGCCGCCATATCACTGCGCTCATACCTTCTTGTTACAGCGCTGTCTAAATCAAAGCGCACAATCAGTTTGCGATTTCCAGACATCAACCTCTCACACACTTGGAACATAGACGACCTTCCGTGGGCAACATTTTCTCACCCAACAAAGAAGAAGCATTACTATGACTTGATTACGGAGCTAGATCCAGAGCTGGTGGCTGCTATGAAACCACATCTCGCCGATGTCTCATTGGATGCGCCAGAGATACGAAAAGTCCACCAAAATTCAGCCTCCTGCTTCTTATATCTGTTCTTGTCGCTTGGATCACAGACATTCCCTGGGTGTGTATACACTCTACGCTCAACACTACCCATTGGCGCAGGTCTAGGCAGCAGCGCTTCCATCTCGGTGTGTTTGGCAGCCGCTCTGCTGTTGCAGATACGCACTCTTTCGGGTCCACATCAAGATCAGCCAGCAGATGAAGCCCGCGTGCAGGTGGAGAGAATAAATAGATGGGCTTTTGTGGGCGAGATGTGCATTCACGGCAACCCGTCTGGAGTAGACAACACGGTCGCTGCGCAAGGGAAAGCGGTCGTGTTTCAGCGGAAAGATTACACCAGGCCGCCTGTGGTTACGCCTCTTTGGAATTTTCCAGAACTGCCACTTTTGTTGGTAGATACCAAGCAGCCGAAGTCTACCGCTGCTGAGGTGGCTAAAGTCGGACTTTTGAAGAAGGTCCATCCGGAGGTCACTGATGCCATCTTGGATGCCATTGACAAAGTTAGTGTTAGTGCTGCGAAAATGATCACCAGCGATCAGTTCGAGGAGGACGAAGAAGAAAGCCAGAAGCATCTAGGGCAGCTCATGAGTATCAATCATGGTCTCCTGGCATCATTGGGTGTGTCACATCCTCGACTGGAAAGAGTACGAGAACTGGTAGATCATGCAGGCATTGGTTGGACGAAACTCACAGGAGCTGGTGGTGGAGGCTGTGCAATCACGTTATTAAAGCCAGACGTCTCATCAGACCGACTCCACAAGCTGGAGCAAGATCTTGACGACGAGGGTTATCAGCGCTTTGAGACGACGCTTGGAGGAGATGGCGTAGGCGTTTTGTGGCCTGCAGTCCTCAAAAATGGCTCAGATGAAGATGATGAAGGAGGCGTCGAGATCGATCAGGAGAAGTTCCTCAACGCTGCTGATAACGATGCCGTGGAGCGTTTGGTTGGTGTGGGCAAAGATGGCGAGAGGGAGGGCTGGAAGTTTTGGAGAGTTGACGGAAAATAACCATATGATGGTTCCAATGTGCTGGGATTTTGCTAATATGTACAGTAAAAGCGGTATCTGTATAATAATGGCTATGAAATTGGCGTAAGCTCACTTATGGAAATATAATTCTAATGCGCTCCTGATCACGCACCTGTGATCAGTTATGGAACTCTTTAAACCACCCATGCCTCCTTAACAAATGCTTCCGGCGGATTTCCAGTAGCAATGGATTCGACCTAGAAGCACAAGCGGCAATGGAATGTGGCTACTGAACTGATTGACGCATCGGGAAGTGTTGTGATTGATAGATCGGTTTTTGCGAAGTGGGCTTTGGTATTGTTCGTGCACGGCGATTGTTAATATTGTACCCCAGGTCGCGCTGGTGGGACACCAGAGACGCACACCACAATCCACCCTGCCAAACCCCGCAAGAGCAACCACCATGCCTCCCAAAGCTAAGAAGCATGCTGGTATGTGCCATTTTAGCGACTTCTTACATATATTAAAGATGCCCGTTTCCCCCTTTTCCTTCATGGAGCTCTTTGTTTTTGAGATTGTGTCCTGACATCCACATCGCAGCACCGCCTGCGAGTACCCCGACTTCTGGCCCCGTTGTATACAAGTCGATTGGAGACAAGGCCCGCGCTCTCGATACCCAGCGTAATCCATTGAAATCTAAAATTCAATCCGGAGGTTTCGCTACTTTGACAGCCTCAGAGAAGCTCCACTACTGCTATTACGAACTGCTCGAGAGCGGCATATACGAGGGTTGGACACCGAGACAGCAAACCGAACTCTTTCAGACCTGCGAGAAGAACAAAATACCTCGCCCACAACCTAGCCTTGTACCACAAGGAACCGACAGTCGTGGACGGAAGCTGGGAACATACACAGTTGAGGAACACGAAACATACGAGAAGACCCAAGCACACGTCCGTATCCTCAAGCAGGAGAGCGCTGAGTTCGAAAGACGTTGGAAAAGGCAGGATTATAAAGTAGAAGATACGCCAGAAGACGCCGAATTCATTGGGATCAAACACAGACGAACCCTCGAGAGCAAAGAAGACGCCGATTTGCCAAAGCTTGACGTCCACTATTGCCGGCCACTTAACGAGGCGGATTTACATGAAGAGCGAGAAAGGAGGGCCGAGATATACAAGCTTCATACAGGAAATAAGATGTCGAAGTACGCCAACGACACAGTGTGGGACGACGTCACTCCTATCCCACAGGAAGATGGAAAGACCCCGTTGGCTGCCATTGCTTACACGCAGGAATATTCCGAAGGTATGCTACCTCCCTGCTGCCATTGTCATACATACTAAGTCCAAATGAAGCAATCTCGTATCTGCGCGCCGTGATGGCTAAGCAAGAGCACAGCCAACGGTGCTTGGATCTGACCAGCCACATCATCAAACTCAATCCGGCTCACTACACCGTCTGGCTCTATCGTGCCAACATCATCTTTACCATCGGCCACTCCATTGCTCAAGAACTTGAGTGGGTCAGCAAGGTCGCTCCTGAAAATCAGAAAAACTATCAGATCTGGCACCATCGCCAGCTTCTTATAGACAAACTCTACCCAACTATCTCCTCCAATCGCCACGCCATCCTTCGTCTTGCCAAGTCTGAAATCAACTTCTTGACTCAGATGTTTGCGGCAGACTCCAAGAACTACCATGTCTGGTCTTACCGCCAATATGTGGTTCGCAAGCTTGACCTGTTCCCATCGCAATGCGATGACCCTTCCGAGATCAAATCTTGCGAGGCGCTGATAGATGATGACGTTCGCAATAACTCTGCTTGGTCTCACCGATTCTTCGTCGTGTTTTCCGATCCCGGCAACAGCACTCCAGGATGCAGGTCCGTGGAGAAAGACGACAAGGTCCCAGCTGACATCGTGGACCGCGAAATAAAGTTTGCTGAAGATTTCGTCTGGCTCGCCCCGCAGAATCAAAGCCCATGGAACTACATTCGTGGTGTCCTTCGCAAAGCTGGTAGACACCTCGCGACGGAGGAAAGCTTCGCCACACAATTTGTGAAGAACTTGGACGGCGAGGCTGAGGTCAAAAGCACTCATGCACTTGATCTGCTTGCTGAAATTTGGGGTGAAAAAGGCGAAGAGACCAAGGCAAAGAGAGCTTTGGCTTTACTTGGCGATAAGTATGATCTCATCCGCAAAAACTATTGGGGATATAGAAGTGCGGAGCTTAACGCTGCTACCGCGTGATCTCGAGGTTTCCGGCAGAAAGTGGTGTACTTGCGGTTTTTGAGATTAATATCATAAATATCCATATTTCTTTTCACTACTCACAACGAGCACTGATGATGTGTTTGAAAGCATGCATTTTGTGTCCTCTTTGAAACACTGTACATTATGGAAAATTACCCATCTGCCAGTCCAATCCCGGTGCTTCGCCGTAGTGACACTTTTGAGGATTAGGACGTTAAAACTGCTAGTCTCGTCACTCCTCTCCCCACAAAGCAGCAAAATCGTTCTTGAATATATCATCGTAGTGCTAACCAATTTGTGTTATCAGAAGCCAATTTGATAAACGACTTAAGTTGTGTGGGTCCGGGGAGAAGAAAGCTTGAGTCTGATCGGGTCAGGGCCACCGCCAACGCCTACGTTTATCCACAATGTCTTAGTGGTGATAGTAGAGAAAACTGCATTATTGCTAATCGGTTGGTTATGTGCCTTTTTGATGAGCATGTCAATTTTCGAGTTCTTGTTTCTTGAGTTAAGAATTTACCCCGAGATGGGTAACTGGTTTTCCTCCAAATTCTCATTACTTCGCTTGACTCCGGCAGAAATCTTGCTGACCTCCTTCATGGGATTGTCTTCCAGGAATGCTGTGCTAAGTCGTTGAGGTGGAACCAGACTGCCGTCTTTTAGCGTCCACCCAATCCTCCTCATCTTCTCCCACTCCCTGGCTACCGCCCATCGCACTAGATCACCAGCAGCATTGGCATCTTCCTTGCTGTCATGGCCTGCAGCAATGGCGCCTTCTGATAGATCGTCTCCTGCAATCAGGCCCCCGCCTGCCTGAATAGTGCGGCCCAGGTGTTGAGCAACGAGTGTACGTAGCGCATTTCGATACGGCAGGCCGCGTGGATGTGCGAAAAGCAAAGCAGTGTCGACGATGGTGAGATGAATCAGCCTAACAGCGTTAAGATCGTTTTCAAGGCCGTGGCCAATGACTGGTGTCTGCGGTGTCAGAAAAGTGAGCAGCAGTTCGCGTGCTGCGGCGGGTGATTCGACGATATGGAGCGCCTTTTCACCAGCGACTTGAGCTGGATCGTACTCCTTGCCGTTCCCGTTCACCTTCAGCATTGGCGCGTTAACCAGTTGTGAGGGCATGACCCCAGACCAACGCGAGTTAAGATCAAGGACCACACCATACGGCCGGACCAGAACATCCAGGAGAGTGCTCGATGACCAACTAGTCGCTGTCAGACGTATCAGCTCGAGGCCGAGTGTAGTATAACCCATCTCGCCGTCGATACATATAGGATCATCTTCATTGGCGTCGTCGTTTTCGGGTGTCTCAATGAAGTTTAGTACGCTTGCCAATCGTTTAACTTCCGTGACTTTATATACGTGTGTCTTAGCAGCCGTGCAGCCCGAACTATCTCCGAGTGCCTGCCCACAGCACCGGTACCGTTTCTCACGTTTTGTTCCTCTTACATCGGTGGCCTGCTTTTGTGGAAAGCAGGGTTTGCCCCAGTGATATGTGCAAGCACCTCCGCTGCACAATACACCATCGGACTCTCGACGCTCAAAATACACTTGAAACCGCTGGTTGCATCTATCGCAGGTTTCAAATCCTTGAGCAGCTATTACGCCAGCTTTGGCCCTAGCAATTGATTCTTCGCCTGGGATCACATTGACATAGCCATGTTCAGTGAAGTCTGCGGTGGAGGTATAAAGCTTCGATAGCACCGCTAGCTCAGAATGTGGTCGAAGTCCAGTCTCAATAGGTTGGATGACCTTTGCCGGATGCCTGGCTTTAGTCGTTGCTTCAACCTTCGCCCGTTCCTCTATTTGACGCTCCTTCTTCCACTCCGCCACAGTCATCTTTTTGTACCGGATAATCACGTTTTTGACAACGCTCGAGTGAATTGCTGGCTTCTCCATGCCAGCACGTTCTTCTATATCAAGAGCCTTGGTGATCAAAGCTTGTGGCGAAAGCACGAGCCGTATTTCCGAATCGCAAGCATCTTTCGAGAGCCCTCTGTTTAGTCGAACGAATTGATCATGGAGGAGCTGGACAAGTTTAAGTCTAATATTATGGGGAGTTGCTGAGTTCTTGAGCATCCGTGGATTTAAAGTTTCCGTTTTGGGTGCTTTGGAAGCAGCAGCATCCTTCGATATCAGCTTTTCATTGTTGGTAGAGGCAGCTGAAGTCGGTACGCTTGACCGCTTTACGGCCGGAGGCGAAACATCTCGACTTTGCGATAAAAGAGAGCTCGGAGGCTTGCTTGCGACGTTCGTTGCGGGAGCCGCCGAAGTCTTTCCGGTGGGATCCGAACGCACTTGGGCAGACTTGGTGGCAACAGGCTCAAGCTTTCCTCCTTCAAGTTTCCGCCGCTTATTAGGATTATCTGCAAATCCAGTAGTGATGTCGCTTGGCCCACCTGAGCTCGCTGCTTGAACCGCATCCGGTGCTTCTAGCCCACTCGAAGGCCTGCTCTTAGGATGCCCAAATAGGCATTGCGGTAGTACGCACTGCACGTTGTATGGACATGTGACACTCGAGAACAGCCCCTTTGACTTGAACATAACTTCGACAGCGAAACCCCATACACAAGTCAGACAACTCTATGCACAATGTTGGTGGAGGGAAGAGACAGATCAGCGCGGTGATGCCACTACCTCTATCCACAGGATGAGTTTATGGGCGCTGCAGTAGCAATGGAAGGGACGTTCAAACAGCAACGGCGCTGCGATGCAACGAAGCGATGAATGGCACAGAAGATGTACGTCTGAATGGACTGGAGAGTCCTGGGTTTATCTGAAAAGTTCTACAAACCCAGCTGCCTTGAAAGGTTGTGTAGTTGTTGAAATGCTCCTTAAATAAGTTGTACTTTCTGCAAACAGTGTCAAGTTCGAAGTAATATAGCGCCGGCGACTGAACGACTGTTAACCCAAGTGGAAAGGTTATGGGACAGGCTGACACTGCCTAAGATAAGTGCTCTCGCTGTTCGATGCCCAAAAATGAAGTTGAAGTCTATTCTCCGAACGAGCAACATGGATAATCAGGTCTTCAGCCACAGTGCCCAAACATGGTACGCCACATAGGCGTCTAAACGGCTCCACTTGCAGATCTTTTGTCCTTATCTTATCGGCTTCGAGCACTCAAGGCACGACGAGGCTGTGCTGAAATGCTTGAGCTGGTCAAACTTATAAACATTTGTAACGCGGCATTGTTTATTTCGACAGCCAACGAGCATAGATATTATCAAAGAGCAGAATTCTGTACTTCCAAATTAAACATGGCTTCGAAACCCGCCAAAGCTGAAAGAGCGAGACCCAGCAAAGACATGGCAGCTACCGGTAAATGGCCGCCAAAACATACTTGATCTTGGATCGATCTGACAATAATAGTGCCCGGCGAAAGAGGTGTCAGACGCCATAAGGATTCCGAGCGTGTGTTAAAGAAGGCGGCGAAGAAACGGGCCAAACTTGACGTGGACGGTTCTGACAAGCTTGAACAATCCAAGAAGCGCAAGAGCCATGACGGGGCAGATGCCGATGCAGAGGTTGTCCCGAAGAAGCACAAGAAGTCGAAGAGGGGTGACGTAGTAACAGCAGCAGAAGATGTTGTTGTGAAAGAGAAGTCGAAGAAGATTAAGGAGTCCACGGCAGCAACAGAATTGACCGGAGTCACTTCCAAGGACGAGGAGGCGGCGCGCCAGGAGAGGAAGAGACGCCGCAAGGAGAAGAAGGCACGAGAGGCCGAGGAAGTCAATGCACTGGGAAAGGAGAGCAAGCAGAAGACTGAAAAGCAAGCAAAGAAGTCTAGCAAGGAGAAAGAGGCAACCAGGGTCGCAAGCAAAGCAAAGCCCGTCGCAAGCACTGATCAGTGGAATCCTGATGCGTTAACGGGAGATGCTGCTAGGAAGAATAAGTTCCTGCGCCTTCTCGGCGCCGGAAAGGGCAGCAGCATAGAGACGTATTCGAAAAGCAAGCAGCAGGCGGGCGTGCAGGACATCCAGAAAGTCGAGAGCGAACTGGAACGACAGTTTGCGGTCGGTGTTCGCATGAAGCATGATGGCCAGGGAAAGAGGCGCGGACTCGGTATGTGAAAGCATCACATCTGGATTTTTCCTGTGCCATAGGACAGATATGCTTTGGTTGGTTGGAGGTCGTCTTTTATTATTACGATCGTGATATGCACGCCTATTCGCTTCCATGCGCCAGTCCTGGCGTTACCGATTCATATGCCCAAGCCGAAACCCCTCATCTCATCCGAGAAGGTCACTTTACAGCTCTGTCAATTTACTTGAAGAATATCCTCGACAGCAACTCAAATATCAGGCCGCCGAAAACAACAAAGGCGAGCAACCCTGTAGTTGAGTTAGCGAAGCATACATATATCCGTCGAGTTGGCAAATACCCAGCCACAATGGGGAGATAGATGATTTGACGACCTTCTCCGTCTTCTTGATAGCGCTCCCAGGCTTGCCCATCTTTCCCTCCTGAACCTTGGCGAACTTCATGTTGCTCTTCCTTTGCTGGGGCGTTTGGACCTATTCAGCATGTTAGCGCTGGCCATGGGCTCGATATGTCGTAGTTTATGTGGCATCTTCATACCATTTTGGCTGTTGGTGCTCAGAAGAGGCTATGTCAATGAAGCTTGAATGTGTTGGAAATGGTATTCTTCTAGATCCTGTGGAAGATAAGTTCCGTAAAACGAGAATATTCGCTTGAAAGGAAATGGTGAGATGTGGTTTGAATGTGAGAGTATGCATAACGGAACTTGAAGATAGGTGTCCCATAAGGTAACTTTAGCTCCACGGCAGGTGCCGCAAGCCACTTTCGTGGGGTGCGTCAAGCTACACAGTAGCATGCGGGAGTGCCGGGCAGGCATGCATCCACTCTTTGGGTAATCGATCATCGCCGGCTCGCGGCTATCTCTCATCATCGTCGGCTTTTCGAGCGTTATCTGCTGTAGTTTACCCTCGTTGACGGACCATCCCCAGAATGAGAGTTACCACAATGCCGTTGATGAGCCCGATGAGGCGTTCATTGCAGATAAGAGGCATTGCTAAAGGACGATTCTCGTCTACGCAGCAGATTGGCGGGGCACCAAAGCCCGTGTCTCCTCATGTAAGCTTTCTTCTCTGCACGCATGTTTCTTATAGTTCGCTAACCTCCAAAGATCGGCTTTTATAAAACATTTGCGAGACCAATCGCGAAGACCCTCCTCATGGCGACCTTCACATATCAGTTCACGTACTGGCTCTGGGTGAAGATGGAAAAGGATGATATCAAACGGGAGAGGCAGCACGAGATCGGAAAGTTAGAGGAGGAGCTTGAGGCAGCAGTTGCTCGGAAGCAATAGTAGCTGCGACAAGCATATCGTCAGCGATTGCACCGCCTAGGGCAACACCGATACAAGAATCGACCGCTTGTTGATGGAGGTATTGGTGAGTGACAGCTGCTGTATTCAACCTGCGCGTTAGAGGCGTCCAACCTTTCTTTCCGAGAACTTGTGGAAATTTTCTTAGCTCTGTTCACAAGGGGGGCTCCCATCGCTCTGAGGCTCCAAGCAGCAGCTACAGCACCAACGAAATGGGTCGAGCTCACGAGTATCAACACTGGATCGGTGCTCATAGCTTGAGAAAAAGGAAAGGATGGCGCATAAGCTTGCAGGATCCTCGTCGTACACACCGAAATGACACTCTTTTGCCGCCGAGCTCTTATCTAATGAAGCTCCGAATTAGGATAGCGTGGTCGCCAACAGATGATACTTCGGAACATGGAGACAAACAAGTCGCAGCATTGATGGAATGTATGATAGAGGCCTTCGCCGCCTGCCGTGCGTCTTCGCTCCCAAGTCCTGTAGACAGATGCCGCCGTGAGTATCCAAAAGGCCGTGGCTTGAATGTATATTTGGTGATGTCTATTTTTGGCTGCAATGATGAGGCTTAACTTTATATACAATCCTCTACAATTAAATCACATCCTTGAAATTGGTTGACAAATGATTGGCAATGTTTCCTCACTTAAATTGGTTTATGGCGAACGCAGAGTTTCAAAATTGACAAACTCTATGAATGAATGAATTGGATGTGCTCAACTATATTAATAAATACCAAACATATTGAAAATAAATACAAATATTATTAGAAGCCATCAGGTAAGTGCAGGGGGCCGAGTCTCCAAACTTCGAAATGGATCTCAAGCCGCACATTTCCAGTGACGTGGACCATATTTCTTGTCATGGGTACGAACATTGTAATGCTTAATTTCTCATACCGATGCAAATTGACCACATGTTTATTAAGTTCAACATTGTATATATATCCCTTAAGGGCAAAAACCTTGACCGAACTCGACCAAATATTATTACGAATATTCTGGTCTATGGTCAATAATTGCTAATTGCGAAACAATTATGCACATGTTGCACATCATCGTCGATAAGCATGATTGGTGGCAGTTGCAAAAAGTGGTCAATTTTGCTCAATAAGTGTATATGGCTTGCAACCAGACGATGCAATGAAACCATTTTGACACATTGCAGCTGCCTGGTGAACAAGAACGACCCTCCTCTGGGTCGACAGATGCCGATTAATTTTACGTTTTACTATATATTGTCCACCCATTCTCACGCCGCCTATTGAGTGTGCTCAGATTGGTGTTGGGCATCTCGAAACTTTTAGTGGCCGTCAAGCCCGTCCGCCAAATTGGTCACATCTCACAGCACGTGAATTTCACATTGAACCAAGATCATACAGTATAGTCTCGGTAATACGATATGCGATGTGCCGATATATTCGATAGTGTGATAATTTTCTCGGAACGGATTAATCCACCACCCAATCTACGATATCTGCAATATTGACTCTCTTCTCCGTAATATCGTGTTATTGTGATAGAATTTTTGAATTCGTACACTTCTCAGCCTCATTTTTGAGGTTGTTGATACTGCGTCAATGCCACCAAAGCAGCGAATTACTCTTGAACAGCGGC
>RCNJ01000220.1_pt1 | contig 38541 bp, 46 predicted proteins | sample 2041171 | NCBI WGS metagenome assembly RCNJ01 (sample SAMN09708213, study PRJNA481090) | feces metagenome | biome: feces | host: Pygoscelis adeliae | place: Antarctica: Rookery Lake | collected 2010-03-01 | reverse complement strand
TCAACTCGTTCACTTCAACTCATCCTCTTCACCACATCCTCTTCAACTTATCCTCCAACTCATCCTCTTCAACTTATCCTCTTCAACTCGTTCACTTCAACTCATCCTCTTCAACTCATCCTCTTCACCACATCCTCTTCAACTTATCCTCTTCAACTCATCCACTTCAACTCATCCACTTCAACTCATCCACTTCACCACATCCACTTCACCACATCTTAAACGCAAGATCTCGAGCTTTTTATATTTCCGAGATCCCGAGTCCGCAGTCACGAACTCAAACTCAAACCGTACTCGTACCACAGGTGGTTCCGCGGCATAAGTCGTGTCTTCGCACGGTTGACCGCCTAAGGTGTGTCGCGCAGATCTGGATCTGACTCTGCAGCGCGCTACTCAGCCATCTGGATTTCAAGTTTTCGCTTACCTCGATATATTTGTCTTCCACCAATCCTACTCTCCCAAAAATAATACACTTTTCGAAATAAGCGAAAGGCTAATAAGCGAAAAGCTAATAAACGAAAAACCATTAAGCGAAAAACCATTAAGCGAAAAACCAATCAGCTAGATAACATATCACACCAACCGGTCACTGTCAGACATCAGCAGGAAAGAGAGACAGGAGCACCGGTGACGTCGTCACACACCCGCTTATCTCACTCTTATCGCCGGCATTCACCAACCATCGTCCGGTGCTTCGCTTTTTACCGAGCTCTTATCGGAGGGCGCCGCGAGCATATCACCACCATTGTCACCTGCTCGACATCCTATATACCAGCCTTTCTAACGGTTATAAGCTCCTGAAAACATCCCGTCGTTTCCATATCACGACTCGGTAACCTGTTGCTTGAAGGTACAAGCAACATGGTGCCCACAAGCCTTATAATAGCTTCGACGGTGGTGACTTCGTTGGCGAAGGCGCTGACATGGAACGAAGCGCTGAGTGGTGTCTTTGGATCTATTAGTTTGGCGACGTGGATTTTTCTGCTTGTGAGTTGCTTTATTATATCTTCTTAAGCGGATATCACGAGACTCGCGACTTCGGCGGCAGAGGTTTGAAGGTGTATCTCGACCGGTCCACAGAATGAGATGGGGGGGCGGATGAAAGTGAAGGAATGGGAAATTATAATCCTGTAAAGGAGCATATACTGAGCATATACGGAGCATATACGGAGCAATGAAGATTAAGTGTGATGGGGGAGGGAAAGAGGCGCAACATACTGACACGATGAAAGGTTCCACAATTAATCCTCAACTACACATCCGGAAGCGCAGATGGGATATCGATAGCGTTCTTGACGGTATGGTTGATTGGCGATGTCACAAATTTGGCTGGTATGTTTAGCTCTTCTTTGTTGGTCGCTCTGCCTTTTGTCGGTCTTCCACCTCAGTTTATTTCTGTTTCTGGTTTTATCTGCTCGCTGGAAGATGGATGGTGTTTCTACACTCAGTTCTCGCCTGGCTGGGTTTCAACAACCGGTTGGCGAGCTTGGACGCATCACCTGACCCCTCCTCAACCTCTTTCTCCTCCGATCCGCTGTTCCCACTCATCCCGATATGTCTCTCAACACACGCTGACACCACCCAGGCGCGCTCTGGGCCGGTCTCGTCCCAACCGTGATCGCCCTGGCAATCTACTTCTGCATCGCCGATTTCGTCCTGATTTCCCAATGTCTCTACTACAACAAGCTCAACGCCCGGCGCGAGGCACTTTCCCGCCACAACTCCCTTTCCCATTCTACCAGCCTCCACCCCACCCCCGCAGAGCACCACGAGCAAAGCAGCAATCCGAATCCTCACCCTACTTATGCTGATGTTGCTGCCGCGTCCCACACCAATGGATCCCCCAACCACGATGAGAGGTCCCCTCTGCTGCGCCAACAGAGGAGCCATGATTCTTTAGGCCTTCCTGGAAGCCATACACGCCGACGTTCATCAAGGTTAAGCAATGCCTCCGAACATCGCGATATCTTACAGAAGATCTTGGAAGAAGATGGACCGCAGACTATGAGTGGATGGAAAAAGAATGTGGTGAGCATTGTGGGGATTATTGTTATTGGGACAGCGGGTTGGGTGTTGGCGTGGCAATCTGGCGTCTGGTCACCGCAGAACCCCGAAAATCCTCATTCCGGCATGGGAGACGGCGGCAGCTTGGAAGACCCAAAACCGATCGCTTGGGGTGCATCCGCTCTCGGCTACTTCAGCGCAGTCTGCTACCTGGGGGCCCGCATCCCGCAAATCATGAAGAATTACAGGGACAAATCCTGTGAGGGGCTCGCGCTGTTGTTTTTTGTGCTGAGTCTGATGGGGAATATTACTTATGGGGCGGGGATATTGTTTCATTCGGTGGAGACGAGGTATTTGATGAATAATTTGCCGTGGTTGATTGGGAGTTTGGGGACGATGGTGGAGGATGCTGTTATTTTTGTGCAGTTTAGGATGTATTCCGGGAATAACGGACAGGCGGCGGTGGTTTGAGGAGGAGGAGGTGGTGGACGAGAGAAGGGTGAAGACGAGAAGGGATTGGAAACGAAGCACACCTTTCGGGTGGAGAGAAGATGAGATAGAAGAGAGCGTGGAGCAGACAGCAAAGTCGCATCGAAGTCAGAATACGAGGGCAGAAATTGAAAGAATAGCGGCGGCGGTGGATGAAGAAGGATAGGGAGGAAAGAGCACGACACGATTGAAACGACAAGTGGCATAAATTTAGACTACCGAATGAGGCACGACGAGGACGGGAGGATTGCATTTAAATTTGGCGCTGTGGAGCATTGGGTGCAATTCAGAATCATAAGCAATTGTGCAGTTAAATCGAACCTACCTTCAAACTTACCTGTCTCTCGGCCTTTGTCTGCGGCTTGGCCTGGTATCGTGTGGTAATCGAAGTGAAGCACTCAACTACAACTTTGGGCGAGTCCGGACCAGGGTTGAGCACGAGTAGTACGCAGTAGTACCAGAGGGGTCGCCGGTTAGGTAGGGTAGTTTGAGTAAGGGGTCCGGGTAAGTACTGGATAGTTACCCAGTATAGAGCCTATTGAAACGCGTGATAATTTTATGCGAAAAGCGTTGCTTATGTAAATGGAACAAGAGCTTATCACCCTTCCAGCTATGCAAAAGACCACTAGTAAGGACGACTTAACAGTTGCATGCTCCTCTGGCTTTAAGCGGCGATGCATATCATGCGAGGCGCTCGCGTAAGCTTCCTCTTGGAGACAAGCAGCTCACTGCACGGGCTTTTGCTCATACGGGGTAACTACCGGGGTACTCGGGTAGGTACTTAGAGGCAAGGGGCCTCGTAGAGGAGATCATAGCGAACGTAAGTTTGCTGACCGATGTTGCGCCTCCCAGCCACGCGGCCAGGGGGACATTTCGGAGTCTTGCCCTCGCAAAGCTGTACAACAGAAACAACAACAACAATAACAACAACAGCAGCACCGCATGTGCGCCTGGCACAGCAGGCACCACCACCACCACCACCACGACCAAGACTTCTGCTGCTGCTGCCACCTTTGCCTCTGTCCCCCACCGTGCCTCTCGTCCTGCTCGCGACAGCACCGGAAACTTCCTCATTCTGACAACTCCAAGCCAGCGATTCCAGTGTCGTGATCACGGGCGCGGCTTAAAGGCGCGCTGTTGGATTGCCCAGCATGAAGCTCGCGGCGGGCAAGGTGACAAAGGGTCATGTTGCGCTGCCTGGCCTGGTGCGACGAGGCGCAATAAAGTGTGGGTATCCATATTCGCTGGCAGCACTGGCAGCACTGGCAGGCACGGGCAGGCACGGGCAGGCTCCCTATATCATGTAAACCAGTCAACCTTCCCTGCGTTATTTCAAGGGGAAAAGACAGAAAAGATAAGGAACGGATGCTTAGGAAGCGACGAATGAAGCCAGGCTGGAAGCCATAAAATAAAAGATATGGACGTTGGCGGCTACTTGTGGGAGCCGTCCGCCTTGATCCCGCTTGGTTAGGTTCATGAAATCGTTGTTGGCGTGGAATGGCGTGGAAAGTCGCATCGTGCTGACGACGCCGCCCTGCTTCGCGACTTGGGCCTCCAAGTTAAGGTCCGATTTAGCACATTAGAAGGTCCGTGAACTAGGAGATATGCAGGACCTTAACGGCCGGGACTTCAAAAAACATCTTACCATTGATTATGGTCTAACCGTAGATACATTAACCGCCTTCAACGCCTCATTCGCCCCCAGATACGCCATCTTTTGTATAGCCAACACTCACGACGCAACTTCTTTTGCACACAATAAAAAGCAAGTTTGGTACGTCAACGCTCATCCGCGATTCAGCACCTCGCTGCTCGTTCTCTTCATCAGTCGTCACCTCCTCCTTCATGTACCCAAACTCCTCGGTTTTGCCCGCTCACTCTCTCTGTCCTTCATTAAGGACCAGCTCCGCCACCAACTGCACATGCGCCACCTCCGGATGCTGCATAGCAACTTTAAGTGTCCTTCCATATTTCCCCCCCTTCCCATCACCCTTTCCATCACTCGCCGCCCCTCCATTACTTCCGCCATAATCCAAACACCTAACATCCCTCCCCGCCACCACCTGCCTAAGTCTCCCATTCTCCGCATTCCTCACTTCCACAAAATCGGCATCAAACAGCACCAAATACTTTCCCCACAACGTCGCGCTCTTCGCCTTCCCCACAAACTCTAGCACCACGCCCCGGCTCACCTCGCCATGCTTGTCCACATACACCCCACACTCCTCATAACAGCACAAAAACTCCCCTTGGCTGAGGCGAAACATGCCCAATGGTTTTTGGCCAGCGAGGCGGGCGGCAATGGTTGCCGTACTGGGTGAGAGGGAGGGGATGGACATGGGTACTTTTTTGTCAAGGGATAACAGTTCGAAACCACGGGATGTGCTGATGGCGATGTATGTATGAAACAGATTAATCGTAAAGCAATCCGTCGGGATGTAGAACTCATCGAACTCTCGAAAGAACTCCGTTGTTCCAAATACCCCCCCCCCTCTCCTACTCCCCCCAAACAACTTTGCCCTTTTCTCGGAGGACTTGTGGTAGACAGGTTCGAGGACTTTGAATGTAGAGGATATGCCCTCCCGTTTTTTGTAAAAGACCAAAGTGCGGTCTTTCATCCGCGCTGTGGCAAAAAACGACACCTCTCGAGAGCCGGAGAGTTTTTGTGGGGCGCGACGCTGGGAGTCCGTGGGGGTGCCGGGGTACTGACTTGAACTCGGGACGACGACGTCGAGGTGGTAGGCTATGAGTGCTTTGTCTGATATCACCAGGCAGATGCTGAATTCCTCAAGTACAGTGATTTGGGTGACTCTAGCGGCGACGATGGAACGTGTCCATTCTCTGGGACTGCCGTACGGGGAGGTGTACACGCCGTAGTCGGTACCCACGGCGATCATCTGGCGGCCGTAGACCGTGAATGTGGTGGCGCAGTTTACTTGTGCGCGGCATATGGGGCCAGAGCGCGCGTGGCCGTATTCGCGCTCCATCTCCTTGACTGCGCGGTCGAGAGGTGTTCCGCGGATGTTGACGCTGATGTTTCTGGGGCCGGAGAGGCCATCGATGGCGAAAGCGGAATCGGCGAGGACGCGGAGCCTGAAGGGTTCTGCGCCTTGGGAGTGTAAACTGGCGGCGTGGTGCTCTTTCGCGCGGATGATGGCTTCGACCCATTCTTGGCGGTTTTGGGCGCTGGGGGCGTAGAGGGTGTAGGTTTCTGACTTGCCGAGGTGCTTGATGCGGAAGGGGTACATTGAGCGCGCGTCGACGTTATTGCTATCCACTTTGCTTAGGGAGGATAAAGAGGTGTCTGTGCCTGTGTGGCCTAACAGGGGACGATCGGAAGCGGTAGAGGGGCGGGGGGTGGTGGATGAGGTTGAGAGGGTGGAGAAGGAGGAGGTGGCGGGGGCGCGGGCGACGGTTGTTACGGCGCCGAGACCTTTCATGGAAGATTTTATGACGGGTTCGTCGGAGGTGGATTCGAGGACCAGGAGTTGCATGGGGATGGGCTGGGTGTGTTAGTGGTGAGATGGGAGAGCGAGGGGTAAGATGGGAGAGAGGAGGATTTGGGGAAATAGGGTGGACTTACCAGTTTGGATACATCGTATATCTCCTTCCTCTTCAGCCCTGCGTTATCTCGTTGGATTACGGTCTTAGCTAAGACGAGGTAATGATCGAAGAGTATTGCCCTCGTGTCCAACCAAGTGAACCTGTTCGCTCCAGCTCTCGTTAGATCCCCCTGATAGATGAGCTCGCGTCCCAAATGATCAAGCTGCAGCTCCACCTTCTCCATCCCCGGTCTCAGAAACAGCTTCATGTGTAGCTCAGCCATCTCAACCTTCTTGTTCTCCTCGTCCACCTTGGCGTCACAGTCATGTGTTACCGCTGAGACTTCATCAATAGCAATCTGCAAAGTCTTCTTCTCCTCATCATCCATCACACTATGCTTCATCACTTCCTTCAACAGCAACGAATACTGCTGCAACCTCTTGATTGGCGCAATCAAATAAGTCTGCCAGTCAAGTTTATTGGATACTTCCTCCTTTTGAGCGCGATCGAGGAATTGGCGGAACAAAATGTTTCTGTCGGCTTCCTTCTTAACCAGAAATATGGCGTTAGGAAATCCCGCCGCATAATCCAAATACACCTGCCTCGCCCTCCTAATCCACTCCCGGAAGATATCACTGAACCCCACGATCCAGGGCCCCTGTTCGATTTGCCTGTATTTTAGTTGAGCGAGGAGATGATTCATATTTACTTTCTTAATCGCCTCCACCCTCCCAAACACCGCATTGGTAAATTTTGGTAGTTTTGATCCTTGGATTATGGGCGGCTGCCAGGTGGCCAGGTCATCACGGTAGAGGATGCGGAGGACGTCCAACATGCCCATAAACTTATCTTCCGACTTGATGATTTCGTGTAGATTGTTCTGCCGCATCAGCTCCTGTTTTCCCTTTGCGTTTGCTTGCTCGTTGGTGAGCTTGAAGAACTCATGCCATTCTAACGCTTGCTTGGCAGGCTCAAGCTTCTGCGCAGCGAGGTTGATTTTCTTGAGAGTGCGGTGGCAATGATGCGAGTAACACCTGCCGGGGATCTCCAAATCATGCAGTTTTGGTGCGTAACAGCCGTGTCCACTCATCTGCCATAAAACACCGTTCATTGTTCCCAGTCCGAACTTGACCCATTCTTCGTCATGCAAGAGGACTCCAGCGGCATACATATCGTGGATAACACCTGCGGATAAAACTTCGGCATCTGCGGTATTCATAGTCGGTACCTCATGAGTGAAGAGTGCGATAAGCAGATCCGAGATAGTCTTCTCGCGCAGATCTGCTTCGCCTTCCCCGGTCTCCCCGCCGCACATCTCTTTGATCCATACCGCGATGCCTGACAGCGCCCATGGTTCGCGACACTTTTTGTAATCCGATGAGCGAATGTTCTCTGCAGTAACCTTCTTGCGCCTTCCTGGTGGTAGTGCTGGTAGGTCGAGAGGGTCTTGCGATTGTGGTGTGCCGGCATCGTATCCGTCGAGGCCAGCTGCGGATCTGACGGCTCTTTGTCTTGCTTGACGTTCTTCAGCGTCGGTTCGTGAACGTGCCGGAGGTACAACGACGGGTGTACTGCTGTGGCTAGTGAGAGATGCCGATCTTGGCACGACCTGCGTGCCAGGACTTAACAGATCGTGCTGGGGATATGAATCCGGCCCATCAGGCGGATACCATTGATTTGTTCTCGATGGACTCGATTGAGCATCATACCTATGTGTCGGCGGCTGTTGATTCATTCTATAACTCCCCGCAGGCTGCAGCACAGGTATATCATTCTTCTTCATCGCTGGAACAGCCGGCAGCGGTCTTGAGGCAACGGCCGCAGTCGACATACCAGGATGGTAAAACATCTCCGGATAGTCATCCCTCGATGGACTATCACTCTCACTCTGCGCACTCATCCTCGAATCGATCCTCGAGCCCACACTCCTCTCATCACCCTCGTCAAAGCTCAGTCTATGATCTTGCGAGCCAGGCCGCTGCAGGCCACCGGTCCCAAAATCATCGACTCCCGCTCCAGCAAATGGATGAATAACTTCCGCACCGGGAGTAGCATACTCTGTCATCCCGCCTAGTCCCCGCGCCGGCTCATGCGCCTCCGGCGGTCTTATATCCGTACTCGAAGGCAGCGGTCGACTCTGATCTGCCATCTCGCCTTGATGGCCTACATCATTCCCGTAAGTCATATGCACATCGTATCCTCCACCCAGCATGCCCAGATCCATGCCCATCGCATAATCACTATCGCTACTCGCATCGTTAGATTCCTGTCTCGAATTCGCGCTGTGCTCATAGTATGCTTCCCCACTTTGTCGGCGTGAGTCTTGGATGTCTGCGATACGCATGGCTTCTAGTCCTGCTGCTGCCTCGGCGTCGCTGTCGTCTTGAAAGTCGTACATCTGCGTTGCTTGAGTTGGCGTTCTGGCGTCTCCTGTTGGGTTGATGGTATGTCCTGGCGGAACTGGTCCAAGTTCTGTGTCAAGCAAGTCGGCGCTCATGGGAGCGACAGGCTGGCTCATCTGTTGCCGAGAAAATGTCTGTCCTCCCCATGTTGCTTCCACCTCGCGGTATAGTCTATCCTGCTCATCGGATTCGTTCCCTGGCGACTCGGAGTCCGAAACAGGTTGCGGCAAGGTGCGCCCTGTGGGATGGCGCGCAAGGCTAGAGGTATCCGGCTGAGGAGGCAGCGGCCGCGACGAACTACTCGAAGGTGCCGAATTGCTTGGAGGATGATGGTCGTCATTATAGTGGTTATAACTCGTGGCATACATCAGTGCATCCGGCATGCGCGTCACAGCAGGATACACGGCCGGCGTTGACTGAGGTCTATAATCATTATGAAGATGCGCCGTATCTCCGTTCGTAGCAGGATACGGTGCCGTCGGCGCACCATAAGGTGTCGGTCTGGTGGGCGGCGCAGAAGCAGATGGCGCATACGGCGTCGAATATTCATTCGAGTACTGGCTATTCGTTCTATAAGGCGGCTGCGCAGGCGGCTGAGGCAGCGGTGCGCCAAAGCCCGATTGCGGAACTTGAGGTGTCCACTGGGACCCATATCCCGTCTGCGGTATCTGTGGGCTTTGAAACTGGTTGTATTGCTGCAGAGGTGATCCGTAGCCAGGATGTGTCGATTGGCGCTGTATGGGCGTTTGCGCCTGGTATGCGGCTGGGTTGTAAGTCTGATGCGACGAAAAGGAGTTGCCATTGTATGACTGCGGATTGTACTGTGTCTGCGACGATACTTGAGGATGACTCTGTGAATGTGCGCGAGCAAACTGTTGTGGATTGTATGTTGGTGGTGTGGCCACTGGAGTTGCTTGCCGGTGTTCTTGGAGACCCTGGAATCCTCCTACGTGGTGGACGTACGAAGGCCGTCCCGGCGAGCCTAGAGGATGTTGTGGCGGCCCATCTATAAACAACTCGTCCTGTCCGCGACTCCTTTGAATGCCATGGCCGCTGGTGGGTGGCAAGGGTCGAGTGCCATTCGACGCGTTGTCAAAGAAAGGCGCGTCGTCGCCGTTGTCGAAACTTGATTGTCTGCGCAGACCTAGCCCTTGGTTTTGTGCAGATTGGTAGGCTCCGTATTGCGCGGGCGGTATAAAGCCGTGGCGATATGAGCCGTTCTGGTTGTATGACATCGTGGGTGATATGTATTGGTGAGCTTGTGAAAGGAGTCGTAGATTCGTCAATACGTTTCGCCCATGTGGTTCGCGACTCGGTCAACGAGTTTGCTGTACCTTCCGGGCTGCTTATGTTTTATAATGTCCCCGTCGTCAAGAACAAGGGATTGGTGCAGTTGGGTAAGGTCAGCGATGTTGTTGAAGCTTTCGTGATGTATGCGACAATGGCGGTCCTCGTATCTATTGTGCCGCCAGCGGGTTCTTGTCGCCGACTTCTCGCTGGCGAGTCGGTATAAAGCTATCTTCTTTGTCGATAGCTCCTCGTCTTTCTTGACCCCTTGTTGCTATATCATGAAGCAAATCAATGTCAATATATTGGCGACAGCGACCTTGCGAGTAATTGTAAATCGGAAGTTGTCTGTTCTCTCATGTGTCGCGGCCGTAGGTGACGAGGGGGTAAGACGCTAGCCAATGACATATGTCGGAGAGTCCGTGCTCTGGAATATGCCAGTTGAGCCTTACAGGGTGACAGCCATCAACACCATCATATTGCCTGAAACGGACATATTCAGATACAGTATGGTAACAAGCCATGTGCTGAGCAGGTCATTCTTCATTTGTACTTTCAGTTTGACAGCGGACCTGAATCATTATTACTGGCAGCCAAGAAACATTGGCAAGCGACCAAGAGCACTCTTAACTTCACCAAGAGTGGGCAGTGTTGCTCGCCCAGAGCTGGAGATGTAACAAAGTTCGCTTAACGCTAGCTTAACTGTCTGTCCGGAGAGTAAAAGTCTTGGGACTTCGACGTGAGCTGATACGGGAGCTTCAGCCACCACGCAGTCAGCATTGCCTCTCCAGTCTTGCTAAGGTACGCTCCCGAAGTGCATGTCTCATGTTTGAGCAGATGCTTGCTCTGACTCTTTTAAATCACCATCGTATTCTGTTTCATCTTATTTGTCTCAGAGCTAAATCAGTTTTGGATCGCGGTACGAGATCGAGCTCAAAAAACGTCCTGGTTTCATCCTTGCGTTGTTTTCACTTCCATTTTCCATTATCTCACCTTCCTCAGACTCGGTTTCCTCATTCAACATTCCTATGCTACGTCGTCCAGTTTCTACTCCATGGTTGTCGAGTGCTCGCAATCAAAGTTCCTCATTCTTCAGCCAAGTGCTTGCAAGTTCAAGCAAGATGGTTGCCATGTATCACTCAGTCGCCACTCATCATGAGTCTGCCACAAGTCAAAACCATGACCAGACAACAAACAGTCGACGGCATTCAAATCCAACGGCACGCGGACGAGTATAAAAGAGCAGCACACCTACTCGAATTTCAGGTCTTTCAAGCCAAGTAAACTTCCCATACCTCTTCTCAAGCTCTACTTATCCTCAATCCTCGCTTCATCGTGGCCTGTCTTCGACCACAGCCTTCACTCACAACCCATCTCGAGCGTCCAACCAAGAAACACGATATAAGCACCAAGATGTCTTGTTCCTGTCCAGAGTGCCTCGCCGGCTCCTCAAACCAGACATACTTCATGCCCGCACCACCCATCGGCACTCAACCATACATTTACGCCCAATCCTCATTCGCCTACCCTTCGACGTCTTACCTTCCAGAGACGCAATGTCAAGATAGCTGCTGCGCACCTCAATTTGCTGGCAGAGGAATGGCCTGTGGACCACCTGGAATGACATACATGCCCTTCAGTGGTGCGGGCGGAGGATGTGGAGATCCGTGTTGCTCCTTCCCAGGTTGCGGCGTCGTCGGCGCTGGAGCAGCGAGAGGTAGGCCGCAGATTGACATCGATATGGACATTGGTGGAGGAACAACAGGAGTGTGCAACGACCCTTTCTGTCCTGACAGGAACTGTGGAGGGGGGTTCGCGATGCCATACAGTAGCACCAGCTCATACCACCGAAAAGTTAAGACGAGCTCATTACCAAAAGTTGGATTCAGCAACCTTGGCTATAATTTGGGGTGGAAGAACATCGACCTTGGAGGGGGAAGATCAAAGGTCAGATGGGAGAAGCAGACGGGGAGGACGTATGATAGTTATGGCAGCGGCTGCGGCATGATGTGAAGAACGTCCTCACAGAACTTATGCACAGTACATTATGAGAATATTTAACAGTAGACTGCGCACTTTATGGACCTGTATCAAACTTATCTACCGCCTCCTTCAGTTCCTCCTCCAAAGGGCCTTATGGCGGCCGGGTGACGTTGATTGTTTGTGTGGCGAGATTGTCGTCTCGAGGCATACGCAGCTCCTGCCTGATCTTTGCTCTGGCGTGCTCTTCGCACTTGTAAGTAAAGAGCACCATAATATTATCCTGGGTAACGCTGTCCGGGCGACACTCATCACCATCAGCTGCTTTTTCGTCTTGTTCCTCGCTCTTTTTAGAACCACGGTCTTCAGACTCAGCTTGAGGTCGATGAGCTAAGTGGCACCAATGATAGCCGTATCTCAGAATTTACATCCAGTCTCTCGAGTTCGTCGACGACGTTTCAGTTTCAGCGTCTTCCAAGCCAATTAGCCAAGTATTCGTGACAGCACAGAAATCACAGGCCTTCGAATTAGATAGTTTCGTCCTGTGCCTCACATCGGCCATGCTAAAATATGTAAAACTGTTGTGGGTCTCTCACTACCGATGTTCGATCAGAACAGACCTAAACCGTTCACTCATAGATGCCATACCAGCTGCACCGCTCCCACCTCCCAATCTCCACTTAGGAGTGCCAATCGCAGCTCATAACCTCCCTCCGCGCAGGGATCGCCACCAAACGCCACGTACTCGGCCTCCTCACCTCAGATGACAGCTACGGCACACACGCCCAAGAAATGACACAAAAACTCCGATTCCTTCATGAGAAATTCGAGCATTGGAGAAGTCATATTCTGTTGTCGAGGAAGTGTAACAAGGGGTGGAAGGTGGCATATGACAACTTGAAGGCAAAGAATTCCGTATTCGGAATTGAGAGTTGAGAAACGCGCAGACAGGAAGGCGAAGATGGCGAGAGCAATGTGTTTTTAACAGGTTATCGCTTCCAGCGCTTACTGGAATTGGTTGCAGCGAAGGCAATGAAGAGGTGAGCTTGCGCCAGGCTGCGCGAAGACGGCATAGAATGGCCAATCACTCACCTGTCCGTTGGCGGTCCAGTTGGCATGGGCTCGCTAATATACTCCGATATTCAATAACAGTAAACGATTCTATATTTACACATCCTCTCCCTGATCCTCTTACGATCTCCATCTATTATCAATCTGCTTCCTCCTCACCAACGGCGCAACCGCCCAAACGCCAGCCGCAAGACCCACAACTGTGCTCACCAAGGCCACCTTATTGAACCCGGCGCCCAAGACGTCAAAAGCCATCGACGGCATCACTCTCGTACCGAAGATGTCGATGCCATAGGCGAGGACAACGGTAGTCGACTCTAGCAGTGCCGGCGCCGTTATGATGTTTCTGACCCCAATGACTTCTCTCTCGTGTGACACCACGGCGCGTGGATCCATATCCAGAATAGAATTATACGGAATAATCCCCTCTTCCATGTCTTGCGTCGTTGGTTTACCGCCCTCTCTCAGCTGTCTCTCCGCCGAGACAAAGTTGCGTGGAAGACCGATAATAGCATGGCTCCTCGGCAGCGCAGCAAGAATTTGTTTATTCGTAATCCCCTGGCGAGTCTGCGTGACTGCTAACTTACTAATTGGCTCAGGAATAACGTAGCACTTGCTCTTGACAAATGGCACCGTCACCGCACCAGGAACCTCAGATGGAGCCAAGGATGAGTAGTTCGCAGCTGAACCAAGCGGTCCACGGTCGTTGGGCAGGGCGGACTCGTACAGCTCAGATATAACCAATTGGTAGCCTGTTGCTTGGGCAGAGGTTGTCGCGACAGAGTAAAAGGTGTAGACGAACCAGTTCTCTGATACCACGGAGGTGATTGGCTGGGTAGTATCAACGTCCTTGTGGATCGTGCTGTACAGGATAGCGCCAGACACGGAGTCAAGGAGGTAGAAAGACACGCTGGAGGCAGCGTCGTTGATGGCGGTTATGAGGAGGATGTTAGGGTTGAGGTACTTGTAAAGCACCGAACGGTCTGCGAGGGCCCGGCCGATGGAGGCTACTGGGTCGTGCGACGGGCGGAAAGTAATGTCTGCGATTCTCTCGCCGGTTGCTGGGGTGAATGTCCAGACGACGTCGGTGGTAGCCTGATCTGCGTGCTCAGTAAACTTAAGTCCCTTAACCTCGCCATTGGCGCCACAGACGACAATGGTTGCCTCAGTGGCCCAATCATTGCTAACTGGCTTGACCTCTCCACCCTTGTGGACAGGCAGGAGCCATTTTCCGGCCTCGGAGTCAACGATGGCGGTGGCTTGGATATCGGCTTCCTCAAATGGTGGGAGGAGCTCAACAGTGGCTCCGGTAGCGACCTTGACACGGATGAACTCGCCCTTGACGCCTCTGACCTCAACCTCGCCCTTATGGTTGTCAACAAAGACACCCTTAACATCCCACTTCTGTCCAGCTGGGATCTCGAAAGCGCGATGCGACCAGACCACGGCACCATTGTTGGCGGTGTCGAGACAGTAAAATCTCCCACGCTCGGTGGCGACAACGACGAGTTTGCGAAAACCAAAATTATCTCTTCCAAGCGTGCCGGCGTCGACGGGAGTGACATCGCCAGGATGTATAGCTGCAGAAATGATTCTCTGTGGAACGCTGGCAAGGAAAGCTGGCAGGTACTGCAACTCGTTGATATGGCGGCTCAATCTGTGAGAGTAAGCCGCAACTGGGTTGCCATGTGCCTCAACATCGAGAGCTTGGGCAAGAGACTCCACCTCTGGGATCTCAGCAAACGCAGCGGCGACGGCGCCAGAAAGACCCTCAACACGGGTCCAGGTTGAGGCGCCGTTGGTGATCATGGTCCAGTTGTCCTCAGATGTGACAACAGCGGTGCGAACGGAATACTTTGTGTCCTTCTTGACTACCTCGGAGACTCCGTGGAGTGCTTGGCCTGCACCGTTGTTCTCGAGTGGATAGGTAGCAACCGCATCTGCTGAAATCGAGGAGACGATGATGACTTCCTCGTCAGTGACTCTGGTGAAGTAGACGTCGGCATCGACAGTGCTAGTGGAGAAAGCGCCATGACCCGAAAGCTTAGGGAGAGAGTAGGCCAGGTTAATGGATGCCCTCTTGGCGTCAATGTGGTAGACCTGAGCCCAGTGGCTGGTGTGGCCCTGGATGTGGACCAAGAAGGCGGCTCTCGACTGGACGAGGTGCGGCGCATGGATAGTGACCTTGACAATCTCGTCTGGAGTAGTGGCCAAGTTCAAAGTATGGACCTTCTTCGTGCCCAATACGTTGGCATGAAGGGCCTTCTTATCCCTATCAGTCCAGGCGATGATCGGCGCAGCGACGTTGGCTCCAACGAAGATGATATCCTCCTTCGAGTGCACATCTGCCCTGGAATCCAATACATTATCGCTGGTCATCGCTCCAGTTGATGGGTGCAAGCTGGTAACCTTAACATTGTTACCACCCCTGGCACCGTGCAGCGCAACGACGAAGACGCTCTTCTCATCTGTGCTGACCTGAAGGGGCACATCTCCCTTCTCTCCGTCGACTTCCCACTTCACATCTCCAGTCTTGCCATCTAGCCTTCTGACAACACCTTTGCCATCATGCTCGAACAGAGCCAACGTATCCTTCGCATTTCCTCCAACAGCCGTCTCCGTGCCAAAGATCTCCAGATCCACCGCTCTGCCCTCAAACTGGTTGTACCACGCCTCCTTCCCAGTAGTCGCCTCCCATGCATTGACGTATCCCCCTACTGCCGAGACAACTCTATTCTCTCCCTCGACCGGCCGTAACAGTCCCTCAGTCTCTACACCATCCGTGCCCTTTGCGCCGATTGTCCTGTTCGAATTGGCGCCCAAGAACTGCCTCCATGCCAGCTCTCCCGTGGAAGGCTTTACAGCTCCGAGAACTCCGAGGTCGGATAAGGTGTACAATAAGGAGGCTTTCTCCACTGCGGATGGGCGATGGAAGAACGTCGTCTCTTTCGAAGGTAATCCTAGGTTCGCATGGTGGTAGTCGACGGTGTATGCTTCGTCCGTGAACACAGCTAATGCCGAAGGTATTAATGCTGCGATTGCTAGCAGTCCAGTGGGTATCGTTGTGCGCATTTTGTGTGTTGAGGTACGCAACCTCGTTGGTGTTTTGGTGTTCTGGACAACGTGGTGAGCTGTGGTACGGGGACCGCGATTGACGTTTATGTGGAGAAGGTGCCAGTGTTTAGCTCCCGCTTCAGAACGACAACACCAACTCCTTAAATCTGGGTGTTTGAAGGTTTCTCAACCACGTGACAAGTGAAAATCAGCCATCTTCCTTTTCACCATATTACCAGCTCTACAAGCACTTGAAAATGTTTGAACGTGCCCGCTTCTGATCCATCCGACTTTTCTAGCTGTCGCTGAGAGAAAAAAGCCAATTTTCAGCCCAGAAGTACCATACTGTTATAAGTGGCAAACTCCACCAACCCTCATGGGCAAGCGAAAAACACCAGGACCAGACACAGGAAAAGAAATGATGGACGCACCTTTGGATATAGATGGTCTGGCGTCAGCCAATCCTTTGCCAGATCCAGCGTGGAATTATTCCCAAGCAGAGAAAAAGATCCATGAAGGTAAATTAGTTTTTAGCCTTTCATTACTGAAAGACTGACCAAAAATCAGGCTTCATGCAAGAGGCTTTGGTGGAGGCTCAACGAGCTCTCGACACCGATGAGACGCCAGTAAGCTGTGTCATAGTCCACGACGGCAACATCATAGCTCGAGGCATGAACGCCACAAACAGAACGATGAACGGCACTCGGCATGCAGAATTCCAGGCCATTGCCTCAATACTCTCAGACAAGCCATTACCAGCAGCAGAAACTCCAAACATCGTTCCGCGGACGGACCCATCAAGGCCAAGGTACAGCGTAGACGTCCTCAAAGAGTGTGATCTCTATGTTACAGTCGAGCCGTGTATCATGTGCGCATCTCTGCTTCGCCAGTATGGAATCAGGAAAGTATACTTCGGCGCTGCGAATGATAGATTTGGAGGCGCTGGTGGTGTTATGGATATTCATAGTTGCGAGGCTGTTGACCCGCCGTATCCAGTCTCAGGTGGTTGGTTGAGAGAAGAAGCGATCATGTTGCTTCGACGCTTTTACATTCAGACAAACATCAATGGTAAACAAGCCCTCATGAAAGCATCCGGAAGGCGTGCTAACTCTGATGCAGCACCACAACCGATCAACAAGAAGGAGAGAGTTTTGAAGGAGGAGGTGGCGCCCGCTGGGACGCCAGTGAATAGAATTGTGACTTCAGTAGAGCTTGCACTTCAGAAGGCACAGGAGAAGCTGGCAAAGACTGCTGCAGCTAAGCAACCGGAAGGCCTGTAGGAGGCTAAGGAATAGGAGACGTAGCATAATGGATCAATATCATCGCCACTGTGCTCTTGCGCTGCCCTCCTGTCAGGAGGTCCATCGATTCGAAACGTATTATGAGTCTGGCCATTACAGATACTTCGATGCAGCTGCTGGTGATTTTGCGTCATCGAACTTAGTGATGCAAGTTACAGCAGTTCCAAACGGGTTCTCAAGCTGCTCTCCTGGGTCGAAGCGTTTCGATAAGCCAACACCAGTGCCCAGCTACTATTAGTAGAGCCACTTCTGTCTATTCCTTTCTTACTGTGTCAACCACTTAGGTCTACACCTGCTACACTTGCTACAGCTTCGGCAGCTACTCCTAAGAAATTTTATTACGTCCACGCCAAGAGAAACTTCTAAAGACAGGTGATGGATTGCCAGACTTCAAGTTGATGCGGGAGCTGGCCGGTCTTGTGGGGACCGCAGTGTTGAATGCGCCGAGAATGATATTGGTATGGATCATCTATTGTGTGTTATTTACTTGCTAACTGGCTTACATATTCATGTCCGGATTTCCGGACCGAGAAGCTCTCCCCTTGTCAGTTCCGTGCCCAACTTGAAAGTGATACAGCTTATATCGGAAACCCGAGGTGGAGGAGGGCGAAGATAAAGAGGGATCGGGCCACGGGGTTGAATGTGACGGTGAGAACAAAAGAGAAGTTGCATCTTACGGTTCTGAGAACGAACATGATGGCCACTCCGAGGGAAATATCTGGTAAGCTACTTGATGTGGAATAGTTAAAGGCAGGGCTAGAAAATGCTGAACGGCGCGCACGGGGGGCTCTCGAGCAATGTCCAGACACCGATGATGAGGACGACCTTCCGAGTGGAGAAGAAATTTTGGCCCGCTGGAAGATGCAGGCTGTTAACACAAAGGCTTTGCTTCCAGGCCCGCACAATGCTTAAGGCTTGACAATTTCCAAGCGGCTTATGGGGATACATGATGGGCGCTGTGGAAAGGATAAGTTGGAATGGCATTGATCAAGCCGAGTAGTTAGTTTGATGGTAGTAAATTTGAGACTTTATCCCTAGCGCCGGTCTAATCGAAACAGGTTACATCGTTCCACGGGCAAAACCCAACTGATAAAGCAAGTTTAACCGCTTAAGCGCGCCTCTCATCAACCCTCATATTTGATCGCAAAATTTCGTGATTAAGTACGTTGTAAATGAAAAGGGTTATATCGCCAAGGTACTACCCCTCCTCAAAAGCAAATGGCGAACCGGCTCAAATCTTATCTTAAACGAGTATTAGATATATCTGAACCAGTTAGTAAAAATACGGCCGTCCCATACTATCTCTGATCTCGTCACTCATCTACTTGTGAAGACAGCCCAAGCCCGATCGATTAACTCTGGCATGAGCACTTGTAGATCACTCGTGGTTGAGACGCAGCTCCGGATTGTTTCCACGTGTCTATACACCGAAGTCTCGTTGACAACTCTCCTAGCTTTGCTAACCAGTTAGAGAAGAGAGAGAGAGAGAGTGTGTGTGATATTTCCAAATCTCTCAGACCCTTAACACCGATGCAGGCACCAGTTGTAATATATAGACCTTGCAATACAGAACAAGCGACCTCTTCAAAGGAAGGCTCATGGTATTTTCTCGCAAAATTGAGAGTGCTGTCGTATCTGAACTGTCTCTACTCTTCAAATTGTTTAGTTTGCGCGAGGATGCCACATCATTGCTGGGGCCACTTGAATCGTAGCAAGATAATTAACCCGGTTAGCCCCATTCGCTAAGTGCTAGAATCCACCCGACGAAGAATAGCATTGTCCAGGTCGGCAGAGCTAAAGGGGTGTCCTATACTCGGTCGAAGTCATCGTATCGGCAATATGAATAAGATCGCATGATCCGTGGAACCAAGCATATTGTTTCCAAAAAAAATGTTTATTATCAGCTACTGAAAGTAGGGACGTAGTTGAGACTACCTACTGCAGCTTCCTACACCTATGACCTCTATGGATGCCATCCTTCCTAAAACGATCACCTAAAATTCCCGCCACCTCGTCCAAAACCACACGACCATGCTCGCCACCGCTCATACTTACCCACAGAATAACCCCGGGCCACCACAAGTTAGTCGTCAGTAAGATCAAAGACGATCTTGGGGCGCTTAGCTGGGCGAAAGATCTCAACCACTTCTTCCTCCTCCTGGGTATCCTTGTTAGCACCCTGCTCACCCATCCCAAGAAGCGCAACGAATGCTGATCTAAAGTCGCCACCGCTGGCACTCAAGACAGCCCTGATGACAGCAATGTCTACATCAGGAGATGGTTTCTGCAATGCCTTCTTCGTTTTGTCGCTCTGGGCGGCAGCCGTGGACGGTCTGCTGGCATTCTTCTCGACCTTTGGCTTAGAGTTAAGATCTGCCTGGGCGTTCGCAGTCGCCTCAGCAGTTGGTTTGGTCTTAACCTCGCGCTTCACCTTTGGCTCCTGCTTGGCCTCAGTCTTGATCTTTTGCTTCGCTTTCACTTCAGGCGTGACCTTAGTCATGGCTTTAGTGTCAACTGGGTTGTTGGCGGTCAAAGTAGCGGCAAATTTCTCTGAATGATAGCCATATTCAGGCCGGAGTATGACTGCACATCTCACCTGTGTATCCGAAGCCGTTTCTGAAGCCGCTGGATCGAGCGCCTCCTCAGATAAACTTGGTTGAGGGCCGATGATTGTGCGGAGAACATTTACAACCGGTTAATGAAAGTTAGCAATGAAAACATGTTATTTGATTACGGTATCTGGAAATAAAAACAGCCAAAGGCTCAACAATATGGTCCCTTACGTCGGTGAAGTGTGAGAAACAAGGAGAACCATCCGCATTGTAGTGATGATTTTTTGTTTATTTTTTCCCTCGCCGTATCTGCTACATAGTCAGTGGCCCGTAGAAGTAAAGTGTCAAAGCAGCGCTAAAGTAACGGCATGTGTAGCTGTGCGTTTGAGGATCTGTGTCTTCAACAGTGTGGGAACACCCATTGGCGTAGCAGTGATAATCTTTTTGGGAGCTGTCCAAAGCATTCGTTGGGTTCGCACCAACATAGCCTTGACCTCGCCGATCCCATTGCGGTCCGCCCCCCCCCCTGTTCAACTGAATCGTATTAGATTATCCGAGCACAATTATGCAGGTATGGATTGCTTGCCAACATCAAGAGCTGAAAACATGAATGGGGCGGTGTACCATTGTGGCGTTGTTTATAGGTACTGTGTTTCCATCGTTCTTATGAGACCAAGGTGCACTTTCCCGTAGAGATGAGTGCGGGTCCCAAGTTTGGTGCCATCTACCCATCCAATAAATGCCATGTTTCCAGAATACTTGGCAGCCGAAGATACCTTGGAAGATAGGGTGAAATGAGCATTTTCGACGGCTTCAATGTATCTCAAAATAATTTGCGCGACATAGCTCTGTAGCTCAACTTCGCTCGTTTTCTCGAACTCCGCCAGCGGCTTGTCTTTAACACACACACCAACCTCGACATTCGGAAGCTGAGAAAGAATGCCGTATTAATTGGTTGATTAGAGTGCTTTTGGTATGAGAGAACCTCGCTTTATAAGATGGTGTTCTGAAAGCAGATCGAAGTTTGTGATTTGTGTTTTAGCTAGTATATAATATTTTATGGTCAAAATAGGCGACGGTGAGCACTCTAAATCTCTCTCTCAGCGGAAAAGGTTTCGTTCCATTACTTCTCTATACTACCATACTTGCCGTATAATATTGGGTCCTGCGGCAGCTCAGACTTCCTGTCTGAGTTATAAGATACTATCTTATAAACCACTTAATACGGTAGCCATGATGTGTAAGTTGTGTCAGATTCTGCGTTATGTTGATGGCGTCGTGTCGACTGGTTATCTACTGTGGCGGATTTGATGTCGTAGATATGCGTAGTTTTCGTGCTACTCTGAGGTCGTAGTGTGATGAAGAAAATTTTGAACTTTGTTTTCAGAGATGAAGAAGTGCCGTCGAAACCGGTTTGTGCTGACAAGAATAAATAAGATGACAACGTTAAATTATTGTGCTGATGACAGGTTGTGGTGGGTATGGTGAGTCGACTTGCGGTAGATGTATGCTTGATAGATAAGATTGGTGTTTGTAGGTTGTTTCGATAGATGTTGTTGAGGAAGAAGGATGAAGATTTCGAGGGTTATATGGTTGTAGTTTTGCAAGGAGTGGATGAGGCGAAGAGGACAATGCCGTCGGCTTGTGCTGTTGACAGGTTCCTGGTCTGATGACCCTTGAGCCGCTGAGGTATTGTACTGTTCGCAGTTTGATGTGATGTCGTGATTAATAAGAATGGCCGAGTTCCGGTGGAGTGTGCTTAGGAGTGAAATTTGTTGCTTGTGGGTTGCTTCACTGAATGTTGTCGAAGACAGATGAGTATACGGAGGGAAAATAGATAACTTTAGCGTTGATATAAGCAGACGGTGCGGAGAGTTGACCGACAGGTATCGAGGACGAAGGATTTGATAAGTGCTGAGTAAAAGTCCCGAGGCGGAAGTATGGGATAGGCAGTGCTTTGGGGTCGGTGCACCTAGACACCATGGGAAGATGATATCAACTATGGTCTTGATGTTGGCTTAAGTCCTAGCATGGCCCGGCAATGCCCTCAACTGCTTCGTGCACCACACAGACAACTTTCATGCTCAGTGGAATGACCAATGTGCACCAATAGGTTTCCCGCTGCCTTCACTCCTCCTATTAAGCGCAGCATATGGTCCTTAGAAACGCAACTTATTGCGTTTGATATCCACACCATGGCTTCGTAGCTAACTGAAGGCCAAAAAAATCTCGCTCGCTTCTCGAAGATGCAGGTACTCGCTTTCCAATCCCTTGCAAACCAGTTTGATTGGAAGCACGCACATTTTTATCCTGAATTTAATGATCTCGAGCACCTGTGCTTCATCTCACAAAACGAGGTTGGAAATCTCTTCCGCAACAGATGATATCTAACTTGTTAGCGCTCGAAGCACTTCGTTTCCCGACCTGTAACAGTTATCCTATCCCACCTCGCTCAAAACAATATCACAAAGCGAAAGAAAGCGAAAGAAAGCGATTTAACAGAAAATTCATCATTGGGCACTGTATTTACAATTCCATTACCCTGTCCCTTAGTTCTTACCAGCTGCGCCCTCAGCAGCCAACTCAAGCTCAGCTTGCTTGTAGTACTTGGCGGTGTCGATTCCGTGCTGGTTATGGTTGGCAAGGTTGAACCACTATTTAAAGTTAGTACGATATTTGCTATTAAGGTAGGGTTAGACATTCTGGCAAGATGTGCAACCACTGCAAAATGGCACTATGGTTAGCTCTGTTCTCAAAATAAATCGGCTCGGATAACATACGACTCCCGAGTACCTGTGCGATTATTAGCAGTGATCCAACCATTCTGAAAAGAGATTACGCCCCTGCTGTTGCGGCTACTGATGCCTTGCATATAGGGCGACAAGGAACTCTCTCCGTATAATGGGTCACCGGCCTTGACCTTGGCGACCATCTCCTTCATGTCCCGCTCGACCTCGCGGGAGTTCTCCTTGAAGCCGTAGAAGCGGACTATCAATGTTGATCAGCAATGCTCTCTGTAGGACCGGTCCCTGTCCATCTTCCTGTCTACCCTGTTCTCTCGACATCCGTGGTCGTAGAGTTGTGTATTTTCATATCTTCTGCTGATGTTTGAAGTGTTCCAGCTTCCCAGGACCCTCCTGAATTTGTGTGACGTACGGATGGAGCTCTGATAAGTGGTAAGGACGGCAGCGGTAATTCCAATGAAGCCAGTAAGGCGCATCACTGGCGCAAATCCTCCCTTGCCAACATATGATGGCGCAAGCTTCTCCCAGGTATAGAGGAGGGCTGGGCCAGAGAGGCCTACGGCAACACCCTTGGCATAGTCCGATGGGCGGGCGTAGCTAAAGACACGTCCAATGTAACTATTACTATTAGCAATTCGTTCTGCATTGTGTATGATGGCGGGGTATGGCTATGGGTTCGTAGGTAGTGATGGTCACGTACGGGTCGGAATCGATGAGCTAGACAGCCATGTTAGCATTGGCACAACAGCGCAGGCTGGGGGATATACGTACCGGGTAGTCAGAGTGGACTTTTTTAGCTGGCACAAACGGCCTCTGTTCAACGTTCGACATGTTGGCGGCGCAATGGGGTGCAATTGCATATAGAGTGGTGGTGAGGTTGACAGCCGTGTGGTTGATGGAGCGGAATAACTGCTCGGCCGGGGGCGCCAAGCATTTCATATCGCGAACTCGGGGAGAGCCTCGAATTGTGAGACGCGAGGCATAGGTAGACAAGGCCAAATAAACAACTCCGATCAACAGAAAAGACTGACTTTCATATAATATACGCTCGCTTTTTTTTTTTTGCCTGCGACATCAAGTTGTTTTGCCCGCCAGTCCAACTTTTACCGCGCCGCGCGCAGCACCTGAGATAAACAAAGATAAACCTTGACCTCCATCAACACACTCCTGCATATTCCCTCCGATTCGAACACAACTTCGGTCAACCATCTCAATGGCCTTCAGCTTTGGAGCAAAGCCGGCGACTACTGGCGGTGGCCTGTTTGGCGCACCAGCAGCAAGCAACACTTCGACTCAGCCCACCTCTCTCTTTGGACAACCACAGCAGAACCAGCCAGCGCAACAGAGCCCAGGTCTCTTTGGCCAACCGGCACAGCAACAACAACAGCAACAGCAGCAGCAGCCAACTTCGATGTTTGGACAGCCAGCTCAGCAACAAACTAGCGGGGGACTCTTTGGACAGCCAGCGCAACAGCAGAGTACTGGGGGATTGTTCGGCCAGCCACAGCAGAACCAACAACAGAACCAGCAGCAGCCAACCTCGCTCTTTGGCCAGCCTCAACAAAACCAGCAGCAACAGCAGCAGCAGCCATCCATGTTCGGCCAAACCTTGCAGCCACCGCAGCAACAACAACAGCAGCAGAACCAGCTTGGCCTGTCGCAATGGCAGTCGCAAACAACACTTGGACGTTAGTATCATCATGCCACTTCTAGCAGGTTCTCAGCTAACGAATTCACAGAGGCCCAGCCAGTCACCGACCAAATGAAGCACATTATCGAGCAATGGATGCCATCAAGCCAAAGCTGCAAGTTCAAGTACTACTTCTACAACAAAGTCTCGAAGGAGAAAGTTCCATACTACGGGCCAGCACCGCGCGAGGATCCACGAGAGTGGGATGACGCGCTTAAGAACAAGCCGGGAGAAGGATACGTGCCAGCTCTGTGTGTCGGATTCCAACAGCTCGGTGAGCGCATTACGCTGCAACAGCGGGCACTGAGCGGAATGAACCAGCACATGCATGAGATTAACTCGAGCTTGGAGGCTATGATGACGAAGCATGATACGGAGATCGACCCGAGGATTAAGGAGGCGAAGAGGAAGCATATGGTGCTTAAGCAGAGGACGCTGGCACTTGCAACGAAGGTGCAAATTATGAGGAACAAGGGATATGTTATGGACCAGAATGAGGAGGCGTTGAAGGCTAAGCTTTCGGTGTTGGAGAAGAGTGTTATGGATTCGCAGATCAGGTCGAGGGCAGAGGAGATCTGGGCGAGAATGGTGCAGATTCAGTCGCAGTCGAAGTTCCTGGAGAAAGAGATGGCAAAGAATGCTGCTGCTTCAGGCTCGACGTTGGACGAGGAGAGCGCTGCTAGAGCTATGAAGGTATGTTCCCAAATTCGTAATGGATGCTTCGAACTTCATGCTAACTATGAATAGTTCCTTGAGGACTATGCGACACAACTGGCACATCTGAACAAGGAAATGGAGGCTATCAAGAGAGAGTTTGGTGAGTACCAGAAGGAGCAGGGTCAGGCATCAGAGAAGAAGCGCTAAGCTTTCCGACGATGCAGCAGTTGAATAATGTCTCGGTTAGGATCATGGCAGGAAAAGGCGTTGAGCATTTGAAGGCGCGGCGTTCTGAGGGGCACGGTAAACTGGAGTAGATATTGTACAACTATAACGCAATGGCCTTAGTGATCTATTGATGCTGCTACACTAGAGCTTTCAATGATAGATATGCCCTTGATATGTTTTCCTCTGATCGTACATGACGTGCCTCGAGGCCTTGATGGTCTGCCAGCCTTGTGCCGCTGCTTGGGTATCGTTCAACATTTAGATAAGCTTCTTGACGGCGTCAATGGCGAATGGAGCTGGAGACTATCAGCGATCCATTTCAAACTCCGATCAGAATAGGTTTGACTCACAAAGGTAGAGGAGAACGGCGCCGGTGATGATCATCTTGAGGGTGCCATTGGCCTCCTGCTCCTGGCGCTTGAGCTCTGTGGCGGATGGTGGTGGTGGTGCTAGAATGGCGCATCAGTGATGAGTCCGCTAGATTTCAATTCACTATCATTACTCACGTCCTCCGAACATTTTGATGTATTTGCAGGTTGTCTTGGCCTAGAAGTGGTGAAATGTGTGACGTTAGTTGACCCAAAAATAAATTGGCGTTGCGACGAACTCGGCTGCCGTACCGGAAGGCTGCTAGTTGGAGCTCCGACCTCAGGTCGCCTTTGAGGCTACGGAATTTCTTCAACTCTACAACAATACAAACTAAAACTTCACGACCACAATTCTACTACGTGCCCTACTTATCAAGCGACGCGCATTACCCCAAAGCGGCCATACAGAGAATTATCGAGAGACCACTGTTCTTGACGAGGATAAGAATAGCCGCGATAGACGCCCCAGCGACCACAACTGAACACTACTTCACGAAGAGGCGCCCTCTCTTAAATCAGGGACCGAGCCGCTGCCACAGCAGCAAAATCCGAAACTCTCGATCTTATACAAATCTCATATTACAATGTCTGACGCTGGAGACGAGAGACGCGTGAGAGACATCTCCGGATCGCCAATCCCGGCCGGCCGCGACGAGGACGTCTTGCCACCATCTTTGCAGCCACAGCCACGCTATGATGAGCCAGAGCAGCAGTCGGGCGAGCAGCTACAGCAGCACTATGAGCAGGATGGCGACGAGCACATGGACACAAACGATGCAGAGGATACCCCGCAGATCAACGACGACGATGACCAGGAGTCTGAGCTCTCCGACGTCGATGAGGCCGAGTTTGCCGACTTCGACCCAACCACGGTCGCAATCGATGACCGCCCAACACTGGAGATCGACGAGGATGCCGCCAAGACATTGAAGGCCTCGAAGCGCAAGCGGGACGGCGAGCCAAAGAAGCCAAAGGAGGGTAAGCGCGAGAAGAAGAAGAAGAGCCGCAGAGCTGAGAGACCAAATGTTGATGGCGACGAGTACGATAGCGGAGCCGATGGAGAGATTCTTGAGGGCAAGCGCAGAACCAAGGCGAAGAGCTCGAGCTCGAGAGCGGATGATGGCAGAAGACAGAGAGATCGTGCTGAGGAAAGGAGAAGGGATGCCGCGAGGATGCAGGCGATAAATGAGGAGAACATGACGCCGGAGCAGAGACGTGCTGCACAGCTTGATCGCAAGATGGATGATGCGCTTAAGAACCCAAACAAGAAGAGAGCACGTAAGGGAGATATTGTATGTTGCTTCAGCTTTCGCGATTCTGAACCACTACTAACAGTATGATAGGACTTGGAGCAGATGGCTGATGACGAGATCGCCGACTTGAAGTTGCAGATGGAGCAGGCCTGTCGCGATGATAACACCGCACGCGAGCACGGCCAGCCAGCAGTGAACAAGCTCAAGATGCTTCCAGCGGTCCTCAACGTCTTGACACGCAACACCATGCGCCACACCATCGTCGACCCTGAGACCAACTTCCTCCTCTCCGCCAAATTCTTCCTCGAGCCGCTTAACGATGGTTCTCTCCCAGCCTACAACATCCAGCGTGACCTTCTGACCGCGCTCGAGCGCCTCCCAATCGACAAGGAGTGTCTCCTCAGCAGTGGTATCGGTAAGGTTGTGCTTTATTACACTAAGAGCAAGAGACCTGAGATTGGCATTAAGCGTATTGCTGAGCGCCTTCTCGCCGACTGGAGCAGACCGATCTTGAAGCGCTCTGACGACTACAAGAAGCGCAAGATTGCCACCATTGATTATGATTCCCGGTATGTTTCCTCATTACTTGTTCTTCTTTCAACTACAAATACTGACATCCCGCAGCCAAGCATCCCTCGCCCACCGTCCAAACACCCGCGAGACCCCCGACGACCCACCAATGTCCCAGCGAGAAATGGAGCGCGCACGTATCCTCTCCCAGCCATCGCTCTCGAACCGTGCTCGTATGGTTTCACACTCGGCTTCTTACAACGTCGCACCGAGAACGAATATGGACATCGAGGGGGGTGGGATTGGGATACAGATTGGGCAGCAGGCCAATAAGCAGTTTGCGAGGATTGTTGCGGCCCAGAAGGCGGCGAAGGGTGGTAGACGCTAGGGAGTTGAGTCACTTGGTGGGTGGTGCGATCATGGTGGTGATGTTTTAAATACAGATTCGGAGGTGTGGTGAGAGCATTACGATGGGTTGATGGGGCTTTTGCATGGCGTTTCACGGTACGCTAGGATCGCAAGTGTATTTTAGGGACAGTTTGCATCATGGCTTCACGTCGTCTCAAACTATGGTAAGCTTGCGGGGTAGGTGTCATTATGGCTGGATGGGTAGTTGCTAGCATTAGACACGTTGTTCAACTACTGCAATACGAAGAATATTCGAAAGCCCTGGCTTTTAATATTTTTTATTTGGTTTTTAAGTGTAATTGCTACTCTGACCCCTTTTTAACGCCTATTTACCCGTATTTGAACTATTCAACTCTTACCCAACCTGTGCCCCTTGCGGTGCTTTTAGTTTTGTACCATCGATGACCGATTGACTTAGTAGATGGAGAATTGCGGCGTGAAGTTATAGTTGCTCTCGTTGTCGTCGGCGACGATCTTGATAGCATATCCCTCGCCGTTGACCTCTGGTGTCCACCAGAATGTGCCGGTGTTGGCGATGCCCGCTAAGACCGATTAGTTTCCGAGCGCCAGCGAGGTATTTCAAACGAGATATTTCAATTTCGATAAACTTGTATGAGTTTATAACGGAGGTAGGAAAAGAGGAAAAACCAGTTGGCAAAGAGTACTTACAGGCCACAGTGCCGACAGGCTCCATGTTCCAAGAATCGCCCTTCATGAGGACGAGAGTGACGGTGCCGGTCGAAGTTGGCTGCCAGGTGATACTGGTGCCGGACCCGAAGGTGATGGCGGAGTGGAAGTCGAGGGTAAATGGGTTGGCGCCTTGGGCGACAGGGAGGGCGGTGGTGAGGGAGGTTAAGGCGGTGAGGCCCGTAAGGGCGAGCTTGTTGACGGAGAACTGCATGGTGAGGTTGACGTGGAGACTGCTGTGAACTTGTGGTGTGGGGGTGGCGTTGTACTGATGTTAAAGCTGGATGGTTTGATACCGAATGAACAAAAATAATCTAGGGAAAAGGAGGATATATATACCCTCCCACCTGCCAACCAGTTGGCGCTTGTCAATAGCTTACCAAATTTTGAGAGACATATGATATGATCATTATGCTTATGATGTTCACGATAAGAAGTTGTCAACCACGGAAATTGAATCCGATAACCAGTTGACAAGGACAAGTGCGCTACCCTAGCTACCTATCTATCTACCCTTCATCATCGTGAACTTGTTGACGTCTACACTGGGAGTCACACCCCTCACCATCTCACTGACGACCTTCCCAGTACCAAGAGAGAGGGATATGCCCCACGGTCCATGACCACACACCACGTATACTCCTCCTTCCCAGTTTTTGAGTGTCTTCACTCCACCAAGGTCTTCGTCCTCAATACGTTGGATGATCGGTACATCCTTCCCCTCCACAATCGGTCTGTAGCAAACCGCCGATTTGACGACCTCGATGTCATCTCCAAGCAGCTGTTTAGCAACATTCGTCAACTTCTCCACATGATCCGCCTTTGGTTTTGATGGTGAGTAGGCAGATGGCGGATGCTCTGACATCTGGTCCTCGGCCGGCGTATTGAGGCCACCTAACCAGATATCACCGTTTGGACGCGTGAAGAGCTCTGGTGCAAAGCCTCCCTCCTCGGATTTCGAGGTGAAGATTGCGTGGCAGGTTGGGATGCCACCGTCTGATGTTTCGGTCTCTTTCACTCCCTTCCAGCGAGGTGAGCGGACGACGATTGAGTGGCCAGCTATATTCGAGATTGGAAGTTGAAGGCTGGAGTTGGGAAAGAGTTTGGAGAAGACGGAGGGCGTCCAGAGACCAGCAGTGAGGATTAGACGGGTGCATGGGATGTCGACTTCGTGCTGCCCGTTCTGGTCGACGATCCGGATGCTTGCTAGACTGTCCCGAAGGTCTTTGGACACGGACCCAGCCTCAGCAGGGTGGTGGACCTGCACACCTCGCTCGATGCACTGTTGGAGGAGAAATTGGCAGAAGAGTTTAGGATCAATCTGCGCCTCGCAGCCCGAATCACTAACCAACTCGACCTCGTCTCCCTCGTCCCTCCTCAACCAGGGCATCTTCCTGGCCTCTTCTTCGCCCCTCCTCCGCTCCTTAGGACTCTGCTCTTTATCCGCAGCACCGGCACGGTCCCCAGCTGCTTGTGCCGCCGCCTTCCCACTGCCTTTGGCAGCATCCGCCCTACTGCCACACCCTCTAATCCAGTCATCGCTCCTCTCCCCATCAATCGCATTCACTTTTTTCAAACTCGTCGACACCGTCCTGGAGTAACACCATTTCTCCGCCCCTCCATTCTCTTTCGCTAGCTTCTCGTGCTCGTTGTAAGACAGTGCGCCCAGGGAGGCGAGTGAAGTGTTGAACCAGTCTTTGGCTAGGAAGCCGCCTGCATGGCCCGAGGCTGATGAAAAGAGTTCGTTGGAAGGATCGACTAGGTGGATGGAAGATGGCGGTTGGGATTGAGAGAGGTAGTGGGCGGTGCTGACGCCTATGATTCCGGTGCCGAGGATGACGGTATGTGGGATAGCCATTGCGAGTGGTTCTCGAAGATTGCGCGAGGTTTGGGAACGATGACAAGAGAAGGATGTAGAGAGGAGGAGACACTTATACTCTACTTACCAAGGTGTATATCAGCGACGGTGGAGGAGTGGTGGAGTCCGAACTCCGCGTGTCAATGACGTGCGGGTACATTTACCCCTCCTGTCAAAATGGCGGGGCAGCTGCAGGTCGTAACTCCACCCAGGGCACCATTTGACAGTGCCGAGTTTCCATCCCCAGCTTATTTTCTCATCTAGAATCCTTCTTCGCTTTTATATCTGTTTTCTTACATACAAAAACCTTTCCCATACATCTCTAGCTCTCTATTGGCGCTGTAACACCCCTTATAGGATACACACTACCGAACGCCGTCACCCGCTTCCCAAATCACAATCCCTTCACTTATCCAACCCACCATCACAACTGCAACAATGTCCCAAAGTATTATCTTAACCGGCTGCTCCCGCGGCATCGGCCTCGCAATCGCGCACTACCTCCTCAAGCAGCCAGCCCAGCACAAGATCCTGGCTATTGCCCGTTCTGCGGGACCACTGGAGGAGCTGAAGACGCAGTACCCTGGCCAGGTTGAGGTGCTGAGTGCTGATTTAAGTGATTTCTCCGTACGTAGGCCCAATCCAAAATCCGAAATAATACGGGGGTAGATATGAGGGTGGTGCATCAGCGACAGAAAGAGGGAAGGCTGGGATGCAGGGGACATGAAGAAAAGCAAGGAGATGGGATTTGAGATAAGCATAGGCTGACATGGGAAACAGGTTGGTGCCAAAGCCGCCAAATTGGCGACCGAGAAGTTTGGCAGGATCGACGCCCTTATCTTGAACCACGGCGTCTTAGACCCTATTACCCGTCTCGAAGATGCAAAGGCAGAGGACTGGAGGAAAGCATTCGACGTCAACTTCTTCAGCTGTGTCTCCTTCATCCAAGCCGCCATCCCCTCCCTCCGCCACACTCACGGTCGCGTCGTTATGACCTCCTCGGGCGCTGCCACGGGTGCCTACGGATCCTGGGGCGCATACGGAGCCGGCAAGGCGGCGATGAATCATTTGGCTATGACGCTGGGGGCGGAGGAGAAGGATATCACGACCTTGTCCATCAGACCTGGAGTCGTCGCTACCAACATGCAAGTGGACATTAGAGCTGTGCACTCGAAAAAAATGGCCCCGGAGGAAGCGAAGAAGTTCCATGAGTTGCATGAGACTGGAAAGCTGCTTACACCAGAGCAGCCAGGTCATGTTATTGCGAAGTTGGCGTTGAGGGCACCAAAGGAGCTCAGCGGACAGTTCCTTAGCTGGGACTCGCCGGAGCTTGCTGATTACCAGGAATAATTTACAAGCCATACTTATAAAATATCAAAAATATACGAAGAAAAAACATGAAGAGCATATGCCTCGAGCCTCAGGCAAACCAAGTGTTACACCCAACCAGTACTGCTGAGCACTTCAGGAATTCAAGGGCAAGCAACCACCATCTCACAGCTGCCATCCTCTCATACAATCTTCTTCACCTCCAAGCTCAAGGCCAGGAAACAATGAAAACTTTGGCAGTTCTTCCTAAATCTCTAAATATCGTTAGCCACCACTCTCTACATGCGAAAGTTAAGCTTTGTATTAAGAAGATATTGGATACGCTTCAGTTGAAAGATGAAAAGTCTAAAAGTTTATCAACAAAGACGGGTGTCTTCAGGATTAGCATGGATGTTGGTCGTCATTAGCGTCCAATATCTTCTCTTACCCTCCTACCACAGACGGTAGCGAGGGTGTACGTGTGATAAAAATGAAGTATGTATTTACCTTTTGAAGGTCACCCACTTAACACCATGTCGATGAGGGGTGGGTGTACGATCCCAGGGTAATTGTAAATGTCAAGGGAGATTATATAGTTGTAGATAAGGCTAGATATAAAGGTTAGCCGCTTGCCCAAGGTAGGTAAACACAGTATAAGAGGATGCGTGAACTACGATCAGTCGGTCCGTTTGGTTAAGACAGGTTAATCACCACAATATGGATTGTCGGCCATGGTATGATAGGGGCGACACGAAATTTCATCATGTAATTCTTGGAGTGTTGAATGAGGGTTAAGCTTACCATTTGAGAGGGTGCTCCTTGCCCAGTCCGCTGTTCGCAATAGGCGCGTAGCAGATGGGCCAGGAGCTTGGCCAAAGCCATGGTGTGGTCGAGACACCGAATTTGGGTTGTTGTTGGTATGGTTGTGGTTGAAGGCTGTCGAAGAAAGAATAAATACTTGGGCTGAAGGAATATTAGTGTGGATCGGGTCGCGTAAAAACGGCAAACTCCGGCAAGGTTTCAGCCTCGCGAGCTCCCCGCGGTGCAGCCCCGAGCAGTGTGAGGTCAAGGTATATAGAGAGCAGCTCCCACGCGCGGCTGTGATGATGTTCTGAACTACTTGATTGTCTTTGTGATTGACTGTTCTTTCATTCACTATAACTGCTACCCTAATCTTATTACTTAACGGCAAAGAAGAGTACCCTTCGCCCACCGACTTTCTCCAAAGCCAAAACACAGAACACAGCCTCGAGACAGCACAACGTGAATAACCACACGATGTCAGACCGCGAATTCGGAGCCAACGACGACCTCAGTCTGCCAAAGGCGACTGTGCAGAAGATAGTCACTGAGATCCTCCCACCATCCTCAGGCCTCAGCTTCGGCAAAGATGCGCGCGACCTCTTGATCGAGTGCTGCGTCGAGTTCATCACCCTGATCTCATCAGAAGCGAACGAGATATCGGAGAAGGAGGCGAAGAAGACGATCGCGTGCGAGCATATCACGAAGGCCCTGGAACAGTTGGGGTTTGGGGAGTATGTGGTGGATATTTTGGATGTGGCTAATGAGCATAAGGAGGCTTTAAAGGTCCTCTCACTGATGCGGAAACCAGAAGAGAGCGAGTGCTAACTGGTTTTTAGGGCCGCGAGAAGAAGGCGAACAAGCTGGAGCAGAGCGGACTCTCGACTGAGCAGCTGCTGGCGATGCAAGAAGCCGCATTCAAGGAGGCCGCAGAGAGACACGGTTAAGCTTGATGCTGCGCACGAAACGAATATATCTGGGAGTCGTGACGGCGTTACAGGGAGTTCGGTGTCACAATGCATCCGTGCCCATGAATAGGACTGCATACGGGATAGACGATGGCGGGAAATCATTTGTGGTTGGCTCGGAGTTTTCTGGTGTTGCTCTGTGGGCGAGATGCGCCAAGCAAATGGTAACGGTTCCTGAGCGTCGGTGCTTTGTGCTGCCTGTAAGGGGCGAGATAGAGAGCAGAGGTCGAAATAGATATACAAACCTCGGCCTCATCTTAGAGATCTCAAGCTCAATCTGATAACTGACCATTTCTGATGCGAAACGAGCTCTCCTCATCCTCGCTTCCGTTTCATGTCGTCTCATTGGCTGCATCGCGGCCAAAGTGCCCCATCTTGTACCCTGCCAACACGGCCAGTGCCGTCGCCGACAGCATGAAGAGGCTAACCGTCCTGGGACTGGAGAAGCAGGAGTCCCAGGTCTCGGACTTTCGCAAACACGCCTCGTATCCTTCTTCCGTCATCATACTCTTCGTGACATTAACTGTCGTTTCCTGTTTTGCTTTGAGTCTTGCCATTGAATAGGCTATAGAATCTAGCGTTCTTCACATTCGTTCGCGAGCGACGAAACCCGCAGACAGCTTCAAGATCGACTTTCGAGACACTATCCGCATTTCAGACAGCAGCACCACTTTCATTCGAGCCATTGAGACACTATACGCCGCTGTACCACTACAAATACATCTCTCCGATATTACTCGACCTTCACACCTTTTACCGAGTCGCAGACGAAACCAGCAGGGCTTCTCCGCTTAAACACAGTTCCAGGACGATACCTTGGCGTCTTGCATGCAATTACACCCCTACGCGTAACGATATACACTTTCACAACACCACCATCAATTCGACTTCAACCACCCTCATCCGTCACCATGGCGAAACCAAAATCGAACCCGAAGCTCGAGCTTCCCAATCTGAACTTCGACACCCTTGGATCCCTAACAGACGGCACCGAAATCCCACCACCAGCTCCTGAACCAGAACCTCCTTGCGCCGCCACACCACCCACTGCACCAGCTCCCTTAAAGAAATCCGGGCCTATCAATACTGCAAAGACCGGCCCTCCGCCAACACCACCAGGTCAATACGACGGCAATGGTGTCACCAGTCCCACCTCGCCCAACAGACCTCCGAGCTCTATGAAGAGATTTATGTCCAAGAAGTCATCGCCGGGCATGAACGCCTCTTACGCCAGCTCTGCACAGGGAGCAAATGGGGGAGGTAATGGATCTGTGTCGATGAACCACCTCTCCTCCCGTCCGGAGTCCAGTCTGAGTTTCATATCAAGTGGGGGGACAAAGCAGAAGAGGAAGAGGAACTGGTGGCAGAAGCTTTTGGGGACGGATAAGGAGGATGATAAGGATCAGTTGAAGAGGATGAGGACTAGTACTCTTATGGAAGTTGATGAGCAAGGACAGGGAGGAAGTGGGCAGGAAGTGGCGAATGGGGTTGATGTGCTGCAGCAGTATCAACAACCGCAGACGGTGAAGAACAGAGGACCGCCGCCGCCGCAGTTACCGCAGCTCAGGGGTGTGTCGAGGGATGGGACAGCGGGGGGAGGACTGGGGGAAGATATGTTTAAGGATATTAGGTGATTATTGCGAAAGCTTTGGCATGAACCAGCAGCTGGTGAAGGCAAAATTGCGGACGGATAGATTGCGATACCAAGTTGCGAAGTGCTCAGAGAAGTTGATGGAGAAAGTGCCGAGTTGGAGATGGAAAGTGTTGTATGTTCGGCGGTCTTATACCCGGCGCTTCAGTGTGTATACCTAGGGATCATTGCTTTTCGGCGTATAAATGGATGTCTTTGTCTACATCCATATTACATCCGCATCTGGATTACTTTCATAATGAGCCTGGGACTCTGTTTCTCAAGTTTAGACTTGCACCAAAAGCAGATATGTAGATTTCAACAGAATACTTTTCTGCATTCTCAACTCATACCTTTACCACTGTATATTTTCATCGTCGAGCCTGCCATGCTTGACATTCTTGACATGCTGCCATGCCATAATGTCACCTTGAGAGGTACGGGAGCTACTGTGGGTGGCGTTTCACGTTGTTCCGAGGTATTGGGCCTGAGACCTGAAGCTCCATCGGCCCGAGGCCTTATCCGGGAGCGTCGACGTCACCAATGTACACGCCGTACCGCATAACTTTCTTTGAGCCGCGAAAACATCAATTGAGCAGTAGATACAGCTCAAAAAGTGCTCATTATGGTTGCCACGATTCGCACAGCTCTTAAAAGCGCTACCTTTGCGCCAAGGGTCATTCACTTGACGGCGCGCCGTTACAAGTCTGGACCTTACGGGTATACGCAGGCGAAGGCGCTGGTTTACTCGAAGTATGGCGAGCCGGGAGATGTTTTGTCGTAGGTGTGCCCTTTTATATTTCTGTGCTTATTCTATGGTAGTAGGAAGGGGAATGAGGCAAGGCAATTGAGACTTGCCACAGAGGGGATGGGCTACGGTGCGGATCGGGAAGACGATGCGCCCGCGATGGCCGCGGAGAACGTTGGCTATGTTGAAAAGCGTTGTCATGCTTCAGAGCCATGCCCATTTTGCCATGGCGGATAGGAGGGCAGAATTATGGAAGGTGCATATGGAAAAAGCTTGAGCTACGGAGCAACCAGTCGCCTAAGGAGAGAAGCAGTGCTAATACATTATCCGCAGGCTTCACAACCACTCCCTCACACCCTCCCTCTCAAAGAACAACATCCTGCTCCGCGCCCTCGCCTCCCCCATAAACCCAGCCGACATCAACCAGATTCAGGGCGTCTATCCTTCGAAGCCAGAACTCACTCCCCTCCTCGGCACCCCCGAGCCATCCGCCGTAGGCGGCAACGAAGGCTGCTTCGAAGTCCAGTCCATCGGCCCCGGCGTCTCGGGACTTCAGAAAGGAGACTGGGTAACAATGTCCCACACCAACTTCGGAACCTGGCGCACGCACGCCGTCGCGACCGTAGATAACGTCTCCAAAATTGATAATAAGGAGGGCCTCACGCCTACGCAGGTTGGTACGGTCTCGGTGAACCCTTGTACGGCGTATAGGATGTTGAAGGATTTCGCGGAGCTGAAAGAAGGGGACTGGTTCATTCAGAATGGTGCCAATTCGGGGGTTGGGAGGGCTGCGATTCAGTTTGGAAGGTTGTGGGGGTTGAGGAGTATCAATGTTATCAGGGAGAGGACGACGGAGGAGGAGACGCAGAAGTTGAAAGATGAGTTGATGGAGTTGGGTGCTACGCAGGTTGTTACTGAGGCTGAGCTCATGGACCGCTCGTTTGGCCAATCGGTTAAGTCGTGGGTGGGAGATAAACAGATTTTGCTTGGTTTGAACTGCGTAGGTGGTAAGCCAACCTCCTCTTTGATCCGGAATCTGGGGCACAATGGGAAGTTGGTTACTTATGGAGGGATGGCGAAGGCGCCGTTGCAGCTTCCTACCGCGGCTCTCATTTTTAAGAACATCAGTTTCCATGGTTTCTGGGTGTCCCGCTGGTCGGACCAAAACCCGAAGGAGAAGAAGGAGATGGTGGATGAGATCCTTGATCTTACCAGACAAGGAAATTTCAAAGACGTCCCTATGCAAAAAATCGAATGGTCATGGGAGACCAAGGAAAATGTTCTCAAGGAGGCCGTCCAAGGCACCCTGGAGGGCTTCAGGAGTGGTAAGGGAGTCTTCGTCTTTGGTGAGACATAGATGTACCTAGGATAGAAAGTTAAATTGTTTGTATATTGCCTACTAGCCCATCTCCGTTGTGTTCATATCCGGTGGACTCTCACTCAACACATCTCAACCCCACGACGCTGTAGTCTTTAATACCTACGCCAGCCTTCCATCCTTCCTCAACTCTTTCAAATGTTCTTCCTGCAGCTGGACATTCCCCCTACTCAGCTTTGTGACCAGTTTACAGGCCCTTTCATCCATAGGTCCGAGAGGGCCGTGTTCGACAGGCCCGCCCCTTCCTTACCACACCTAATCGTACCTCCTCAATCTTGGGATTCTCCTGCAGGGTCGCGGCCTCGTCCTTGAGCGCCTTTATCTAGTTTGAAAGCCATAGCTTCAATTCTAAGGGCCGTGGTGTCCTTGGTTTTGGCTTGTTCCTGATTGATGATGGGAATTTTCGAGAGGGGTTATTGGGTAGAGATGGGCATGGGGATGTTAACTAGTTTTCGATGAGTGTGGTTCAGGGGATGCTCTCGTGGCATTGGTGGCGCGGTACTGGGGTGTTGAGAAGGGAGTCGATTTATAAGGTAGCGCGCATGGTCTTACAGTGTTGGGCACAGATGGACGCTCAACCTTTGATTGCCCGTCTGAAACGGGCGGTTTAGTCAACCTTGAGGTTTCTCGAATTACCCTTTAATGTGACTCTTGACCAAAGATTCGTTTTCAAGTGCTCCTTCAAACACCGTGCATCAGCATAATAGTCTATATAGAGAATAGCAACTCCTTGCTAGTATTAGTTAAGTAAAATAATGCAATATAAGGTATTTGAGAAGTCACATATTAAGCGACTTTACATGATACAAAAACCTCAATTATCCGGTTAAAACCAGGATTAAACCTTCAAAGTCGCCAAACCCAACTTATCTAACCGTCGCGATGCCAAAGTCATCCGGTTGGCAAGCCGCCCAACACTGTGGTCTTTGGCTGACAGGCGTCATGACTGTGTTTGAGGTGAGCGGCTGTGGAACTGTACAATCAGCTCTCAGATTTTCTTCTGGCGGCTCGCAAAGATGCGCATGGCTTTAGAGTATTTGCGGTCTTGACTAATCCGAAAGATGGCAATTGTCCCCCCCGCCCCTTAGCTTCAACTTGTGCAATCCGTGCCCAACTGCGATATCTCTGTATCAGGTAGCCGTCGGTCAGCAGGTCCATATTCACTGTTCCAGTCCATCTCCTTCTGTCCCGTGCCGTCGATTTTTATCTCTTTTAGCACCTCGTCATATACTTCCTAGTCAGAATAATCAATCTCAAAACCTTCTGGCGCATGAGCCCGGATAGGGTTAAAAGTGATCGGCGAGCAGAATAGCGAGCTGCAGGAAAAGAGCGTTTTGGTCGATTGCGATAATCTCAGACCATCTAATAAGGGGCCATGTAATCTTTGAGAAGAGATTCCTTGGTGTTGGCTGATGGGGGTCGTTCGTAGGTGAGGTTTTCCCACGAGCATGGTGTTTTCAGCTCGCCGAAAAAGCCAAGCTTGTATGCAAAATGTCACGATCGAGATGCATGAAGAAGGCATCACCTTGTCCACTCAGCCCTTAGCTGGGGTACTTCTGCAATAAAACATATCGAGCTCGCTACGGCACACACCTGGGATCCGGCTCCGGCGTGCCCCCCCC
>RCNJ01000219.1_pt1 | contig 38660 bp, 40 predicted proteins | sample 2041171 | NCBI WGS metagenome assembly RCNJ01 (sample SAMN09708213, study PRJNA481090) | feces metagenome | biome: feces | host: Pygoscelis adeliae | place: Antarctica: Rookery Lake | collected 2010-03-01 | reverse complement strand
TCTACAGAGTATGTGAAGACTTACCGCAATACGATCTCCTGCCTGGCGTGTCAACTGTTTCCCTGTGATTGTCAGTACGACCCTTACAGCATCGCCATGGATTCGTTCGAAGGCGGAAGCATGCGGTCGAGGGCGTTTGCCTTCCGTTTGTTGTCTGTTTGTCGTGTCTGAGGACACGGGACTGTCGTTTGGCTGCGGGAGCAGTCTTCAATTCAACACGCCCCTACAGGGCCGAGTTTGGACTCTGTCTTGCGAGGCCCTGTGCTGTGGTTTTTGCCCCTTAGTCTTCCATTTGGAGCTGGTTGACAAATCTTGAGTGCTGTCTGGCTGGTAGTCTTTTTGTCAGGCCACCGGCTGCCATTTCATTGGCTGTGACGTAGCCGAGTGTGACTTTGTGATTTCCGACCTCCTGGCGTATAAAGTGGTACTGCACATCAATGTGTTTACGGCATTGATGGTGCGTGGGGTTTGCTGCAGGCGTGAGTGAGCCCTAATTGTCTCTGTAAATGAGTGTAGGTGAGAGGTCGTCCTCTTGGTAACCGAGGTCGTCGAGTAGACCTCGTAGCCAAGTGGCTTCCGTTGCGGCTCCAGTGAGTGCGTAATACTCTGCCTCTGTGGTAGAGAGTGTCACAGCTGTCTGCATTGTTGACTTCCATGGAACAGGGTAGTTGGCCATGAAGAATACGTATCTGCTGGGGGATCTTTGCGTTTCTCTGTTGCCCGCGTAATCGCTGCCGCAGTATCTGTGAATTCTGAGTTTCTTTGAGTTTGGGAAAGGCTGATGGGTGATCCCATGTCCTTTAGTCGTGTAAAAGTATTAAATTCCTCATGTTAATGCATCCCGATTGCTAGGGCTTGGGTTGTGGCTATGATAGTGCTGAGACTGTAAAGGCGTCTTTACCCTACTTAAACACGTCTCATTCTGTTGTCAGAACATGTCTTGCTGCTGTTCTAACAGCTCGACACGTCCTCCAGCTTTAAGTACACAAACAAGCAAGCACGCATGTTTGCTTTGGCCTTTTTCGGACACTTCCTTTCTGTTCGTTTACACGCCAGCATTCTGTAGAAACTGTGGAGACTGTTCTGACACTTTCTGTTGCCATTAGAGCTCCGTAGGTTTCAGAAAGTTCCGCAGACCTCTGGTGCTATTCCAGCTTTGTTTCATTTGTTTTCTTATGAATTTTTTGGACATCTGTGGATGCACAGAACGCCGCTGTTTTCTGCTAGGCAACAGCTTCGTTGTATCTCTTTGGTAGGCCTTAAAAAATATAGCATGCATCCACGCAACTAGTTCTTTGTGTTGTTCCGGCAACTGCATGACTGCCTGACAACTGAGCAAGTTATAAGAGTTCGCTCCGGGTCCGCTAGCTAGCCTTCCATTAAACAGACCATTAGACACAGTTCAATATTAATTCAGACCTAAAACCTAAAGCCAATGGTATCCTATATCATGCAAAACAGCGTTCTTTGAAATCTTGGCTGTGAAAAGTCCTCAATGAAATTTTTCAAAAATGCTCCAAGAACTATTATCTTGCGTAGCAGTCATTCAAAAACAGATTCTGATACAAATTCTTACCCACTCGCTCTAAACATTAAGCCAAGTGTGTATGCTTAGCAGAAGCAGCCAAGAATGTCATTTTCTTGCTTTACAGCGCCTCAAATTGAGAGTTTTTGCCCACTAAACAAGATTCTGATGTGACGTGCCATTCACCCCAAAAAATGCTTGACAATCTCATTTTAAAGCTTTCTGCGGTTTTCAAGGCTTTTAATAACAAAACTACATCAAAATTGGCTGATGGATCTCATAAAAGGGTCTCATGGGAGTCTGGGCCTTCTGGGTGGCATTGTGGCGGCCATAATCCGCAAAATTGTTCACTTGGTAGGGGTGTTTGGTAGTGCTTTAATAGCCCTGACAGGCAGGCTAAAATGGATGCGTAGGCCTCGATGACGATTGGAGACATTGTCAAAAGCTTGCGGGAAGAGTAGGAAAGTTTTGCTTGTTATGATTCCTTACATAGACAAATCCACCACGCGAGCACGAATCTCCTTGAGTCTCAATCTTCAGTTTAAACCTACACTGTTCCAAGTTTCTGAAAAGGAGACTGTATATAAAGCAACGATATCTTAAAAGCATTTCTGATGTCGCGACGAATAACGTTGACGCGATTTTAGCAGCCGTCGTAAGGGGCGCACTCCACTATGTATTTGCCTTGACAGCTCATAATCTAATCTGATCAATGAGATCAACGCTATCCCCAAGGTTAACCGCTTGGTGACCATGACGTCTGTACTACTCAGAAAGACGATTGAAGTCGAGACTTCACATCGACAAGCTTAAGCGAGAATAGGCGACTTTTTACTGATCTACTATACTTTCACAGCCTTTTATTTATCTTCATTGTGAAGCTTACAGGTGACGAAGAAGTAAAGCCACAGCCTCGCCGACCACGCTAACCGCATTAGCGCTTCAGCCCCAAGCACCAAGGTGACGACGTCGGGAGCTCCAGCCGCGCACAACCTCCTTCAATCAACACTCACCACGGCCTACCACCCAATTCCTCGCCAGGATATCACTCACCGTAATCACCGGCCTTGGTCGCCAACACGCTACCAAACCACCCAACCTGAGCTCCTCATCCTCGTTCGCATTCTCCCAGCCCGTCCGCATCCGCCCCGCCATCATGTCGTACTTCTTCAGCACGCCCGTGGACATCGATGTGGTGCTGGATGATAACTCGAATAGGCAGATGGTGGATGTCAAGCTGGATAAGAATCGGAGAGAGAAAGCGCCGTTGTATATGGATGGGGAGAGTGTGAAGGGGAGTGTTACGGTTAGGCCGAAGGATGGGAAGCGGTTGGAGCATTTGGGTATTAAGGTGCAGTTTATTGGGACCATTGGCATGTTACACTCTACTCATCATCAAATCTGGTCGCGATTATGCGTTTGCTGAGCTGTTCTTACTGCGAATGGCATTAGCGAGTGCCGGAAACTGGACCGCGACTGCAGAAATACAAGCTATGCTAACCTGTTCCCCAGAGATGTTTTTCGACCGCGGCAACCATTACGAGTTTCTGTCCCTGGGCCAAGAGCTCGCCTCCCCCGGCGACCTGCAACACCCCCAAACCTACCCCTTCAACTTCAAATCCGTCGAAAAGCAATACGAGTCCTACAACGGCATCAACGTCAAGCTGCGCTACTTCATCCGGGTCACCGTGTCGCGCCGCATGGCAGATGTCATCCGTGAGAAGGATATCTGGGTGTACTCTTATCGCATTCCGCCGGAAATGAATTCGAGTATTAAGATGGATGTTGGGATTGAGGATTGTTTGCATATCGAGTTTGAGTATAGTAAGAGCAAGTATCATCTTAAGGATGTTATTGTGGGGAGGATTTACTTTTTGTTGGTGAGATTGAAGATTAAGCATATGGAGTTGTCGATTATAAGGCGGGAGACGACTGGGACGGCCCCTAATCAGTACAATGAGAGTGAGACGCTGGTCAGATTCGAGATCATGGATGGCTCGCCGAGCAGGGGAGAGACAATCCCAATCCGTCTCTTCCTCGGTGGCTTCGACCTGACACCAACGTTTAGAGAGGTAAATAAGAAGTACTCGACGAGATACTACTTGTCGTTGGTGTTGATCGATGAAGGTAAGCCACACGACCTCCTCCAGCCACCTTGCATATCATTCCGCACAAAACCTCTGCGCGAGCGTGATCAAAAGGTCACGAGCTAATTAGAAACAGACGCACGCCGCTACTTCAAACAATCCGAAATCGTCCTCTACCGCCAAGCACCCGAGATCGCAGCCGCAGCCGAAAACACCCAGAACAACTCCATAACAGGCCCCCCACCGCCGGAAAGGGCACAGTGAATAGCCGACTCTTCCATTTCCTCCCTACCAACCTCCTCCACACCTTCGGTTCTCTCCACCCCCACCGGCTCCAACCCTATCGGCTCCGGGCCACCCTACGAAGGTGCTGGAGATGGAGCAGAAAGAGGGTGGGATGGAGGAAGGGAGGTAGAGATGAGAGGGGGGAATCTAGGAGTTGATAGGTATGCAGGCCTGATAGGCAAGAAAACGAGACAACGAGCACTGAGCCTGAGGGTTGAGAGGATAAGGGCAGAAAGGGAGAGGGAGGAGAGGGAGAGGGTGGAGGCGTTGAGGAGGAAGAGTGAGATGTTGGAGAGGGAGAGGGATGAGAGGCCGTATGATGCTAGTTGGTTGTTTGTGCATGAGCCTGTGGTCGAGGAGGGAGGTGGGAGTAGCAGTGGTGCGATGAAGGGGATTGTGGAGGAGGGAAGTTGACTATTGGCGCTTGAATTATGCCAATTGATAAAAAGGTTGCGGGAGAGGAGGGCAGCGATAAGGAGAAGAGTAGAGATAGAGTGGTACTGTATATAGTATCGGCGATATGACGTTATCATTTCCTTTTAGAATACCATATTTTCATGACAGCCTCTCCAGTGTTGACCTGATTTATGCGGCTTCGCATTGTCTCGATATTATTATTTGACATCGAGCCCACCGGTTGACCTTGAGGATAGCGCTGATGATATTGGTTAGATTATCATGAGCTGTCAAACGCAGTAGTATAGTCCTTGGGATGACGGCTTATGAAGCTCTTCAATGTCACTCGCCGGAGCTTGGGACAAGAACGCATGATCATGAAAATGTCTACGTCTTTCTCCTATCGACAGGATTAAGTCTTTGTCATCTAAGCATCGAAAAAAATGCACCAACATATCATCGTCGTCGTGTGCGGTCTTTCCATGTAACTTCTGAGCGTCCTTCCGATCATCAAACATTTCTCCAGTACCTCGATTGGGCTCGTTGTTGAGACAACTATAAAAGCTATCATCCCCCCCTCTCGCGCCCTACACACCTGGCAAGTTTCTTGCCAGTATAACCGAAGTAGGTCTCCCGCCATCCTCAAATCACACCATCCCGTCTTCCAAACAAGCTTCCTTTGTCCCGTAAGCTCTCCTTTGAACGTCTTTTGGCATTCTTCGTAGAACGGGATGCGGGCATGTATGGCGATGATAGTTGGACTCGAAAGGTTCGTGCCGCAGTCTTTCCCGGAACTCAAATAGCATGGTACAGTCTTTTGAGGGCCGAAGCCGACTTTGTTTTCCTGGGCCGTTTGGGCGGGGGGAGGTTCTCACCGGAAACCCTTCGTCGTATGTTGAGTCGCCCCAGATCCAGTCGGGATAAACTGTGTCGCTTTGAATCGAGCCGCCGTGGAAGGTGTGGCTTGTGAAGCTGCGCTCGTAACCACATCCATACCACTCCCCATCAATCCTAACCGTCCAGCTTTCTCCTTGCCCTTTCGACTCGGAACTGCTCGAGGCGGGTCCACAATGGCCGCGTTGGCCGACTGGGAGGCTTCGTCGCCTTGACGTGCTGGTTTGCCGGAGCGAAGAGAATATCTGCTTCGACGCATAGTTGAGCTACCAAAGTATCATGATTGATTCGGTTGATTTGGTTTGTGGCAAATGGTTGATAATGAAGAGATGGTCGGTGATTATATGAAGATCTGAGGACTGAAGATTGAGGAGTTCAGCCGAGGGTTCGACCTTTGCTTTGGCCACGGGTAAGATACGTGCTCGAGCGGTTACACAAGCGGAAGTAAACTCCAAGACTTGTATTTCGCTTTACACAGATAGGTATCAGAAAGAGATTTTCGAGAGATACGGCTCACGAGATTAGCGCATGAAAAGAGCAAGATGGGTGACGTGGTATCGTTAGGACGCTGTGAATGCTCAAGCATCCAATCATGCATCTTCCCCAACTGGGCGCCAATGAGTCAAAACAGAAACAACACTCTTTTAATCCAAGGCTATGCAAAGTCTAACTCCTCTCCTATCTATCCATCTCTAATTGTTTCCTCATCTAGATACCATTACTAGCACAAGTAAAAACGCCCCCAACAAGATTCGCCTTGTACGAATCAACAATACTCTGGACCGTCGAGTACGTTCCAGCGGTAAGGAAGAACAAGCCGATGATACAAATCACCACATTGCCCACTAATCCCACCATTCCCCTAAACCCCAACTTCCCAATCCACCCGGGTCCCAAGTCGACACGGCGCATTCTGATCCAAGCAACTCCCCAGAAGATGAAACCAAAGAAACTGTCAAAGAGCGAGGACATGAGACTGAGGAGGTCCGAAAAGAAAGGGATAAGCTCCGCGATCAGGAATGCGCCTGTCCATGTCGCAGCAAGAATACCCGCCCAAGCCGACCAGCCGAGAAGGGTGTGAGAAGTCTTGTGGCGCGTTCCCTCGAAAATCCTGAAAAATATGAATCTAGAAGATACAACAGCGTAAAGGACTCCCAAAAACATGAGCGTCGGAACCATGAAACTGAATGCCACCTTCTTATACAGGTCCGAGGATAAGGATCCGAAAGCAGGCGCAGTCATATACTGGTTCCCCGTAAAGTGGTAGATCACTGCCCCAACGATGGAGAATACTACGACTTCGGCGATAGTGACCGCCCACAGCGCCTTGGGGAAGTCGGCAGGGTTCTTCATCTCGGCGATAAACGACGGAAGAGTGATCTGGCCGATGAATGTGTAGGAGATGTTGAGGAACGCGCTCATCCCGGAGACGAAGGTTGTGCCTGGTATGGGAAGAGCTGTGACGATTGGGTTTCCGAGGGCCGGGGTGTAGCCTTTGGGGTGGGCCTCGATGCCGGAGAAGACCATCGCCAAGACGACGGATATGAATGTAAACAGCGCACTCGCCAGCGCAAGCTTGCTCAGCCCATTAAAGGTACGTGGTAGCGAGCAAACGAAGCAAACAATCGCCGCGATCACACTGAACACCACCGTGCACTGGCTGTGGTCTGTAATGGTGTTAAACCACTTTGCGGTGACGAGAACGTGCAGGCCTTGGATGAAAGTGTTGTTCAGGATGAACATCACGGCCGTAGCATACCATGCCCATGTCTTCCCCCAGAAAAGCATTTGTCCGATGTCGCAGACATCTCGGACTTCTGGGTGCCGGAGACAAAACTCCCAGAGGATGAGGGACGTGTAGAGGACTACGCTGGCGATGAAGACGGTCAAGATTAGGCCGGGAACGAGGCCGAGGATCGAGTAGGACCATGGGAAGGACATGATTGCCAGGCAGATGTATTCGGAGAAGAGGAGGAAAGCCGTCTGGGAACCGGTTAGTATTTGTACGTGATATGTAGAGGGTAAGGGAGATGTCGTACCTTTTGCCAAGAACAAGTCCTGTACTTCAGCTGGTTTCCAGCTTCGCTCTCAATCTGATTTCCCAGCAGTTCCTCCGCAGACACCCATTCCCTGTCCGAGTCCGAGCTATCTCCAAGCTTGATATTGCCCTTCCTCAGATGCGGCAAAACGGGGCAGATTCTCGCGCCGACCTTCTTCCTCCCATTGTAGAGCTTGTCCGTCTCTTGCGACTGTGGTGTGATGGTAGGTCCTGATGTCTGTTTCTCAGGATCCTCAATTGATGGTGGTTTGGACGTCGTTGACGTTATGCTTTCAGGATTTAACGCCATTTGCGACTAGGCCAATGGATTATGGCCTCGAAGTGTGTGGGAGAGCAAGTGAGGTTCGGAGTAATCTGCATGAGACTCAAAGCGAACAGGCTGGTGATATTGATAGAGATTGAGTACTGAATCAGAAGGAATACGTATTTGGAGATGCTATATCCAGTGCCCGGGAGGACGGCGTAAACACCGCCGAGGCGACGTGTTGATGATGGCAGATATGACGTGCAAGACAGGTATTTGCGTCAGTCCTGAGGTAAGGATGCTGAGAAGGTGTTGTCGTCAAAGAGTCTTCTGACGCTGGGATGACAGGGTCGAACAGAATGACAGAGTCGAGCCGAATGACAGAATCGAGCCGAATGACAGAATCGAGCCGAATGACAGAATCGAGCAGAATGACAGAATCGAACCGAGTGAAGACTGTGAGAAAAGAACGTCTATGAGAGGACGCACCAACTTTTTATTCTCCTACCTCGCCACCGCCTTCGTCCTCACCCGATATCATGCAATTCCACTTGTTCTGCTCCCGTAATCCATGCTAGACTCGAGCTAGGAGAAAGAGACTGCACCGAAGAACGATGCTACTTCCCATAAACCCTGAAACGCATCCAGACACAGCCAGATCCTAGATCGTAAGTGGCTGCACCGCGCAATAGATCAGCATTCGCGTGCGAGTCCCGTCTGCGACTCCGTGGGAGCAAAGATCGCGAACATCGTACTCGGCAGATAAGCCCGTGAGGCTCCATCATGTCCTTCTGGAACGCGTGTCATTCGTTGACATGCGGCAAGCTCCTGACGATTATGACGCCGTTTCAAGCCATCAGTTTGTCGTCAGCAGAGTGGGCTCCCGACCACCTTTCGAGGAGCCTTTGGAGGCAATTGTGGAACCGACGGACTGTCAAAGCCTTACGACGTGTAAGACGGGTGCGGGTGGTAGGCCTCAACCTTCGCCAATGACGGCGAAGCCATACCGTAGGGTGGATATATCGTGCGGGCCTCCTCAGAGTTGCGCTGTGAAACTTGTGGAACTGAGGAATGGAACTGAGGAATGGAACGCAGCCTCTTCACCATAACGCCATGGTAGTGCTGGCATGTGAAGCGTGGCGAAGACCGAAAAGCAGTGATTAAATACCAACTGTGCGGTCGTCGGCGATCTTCTCTCGTTGCGCATACATTGCCACTTTAAGCAGGATATATACTGGAGCTTTCTCGAGTATTGCAAGAAGGATCGAAGTGTTGCAAAGCTTTATCAGCATCACAAGTACGGTACTGAGGTACCTACTTCAGGGACCTTGGGGTTCCAAAGTCACAAGGTCACAAGGTCCCAATACCCAGTGCGCTCGCTTAGATTTTTTCTATTGATAATCTGATATCCTGGAGGCGTCATATTGGTCAACGCCAAGATATGCCCAGAACGGCAAGATATTTCAAAAGCTTGCTTCAAGCCACAAAGCCTGGGAGGGGCGGAATGGCGCTGAAAATGTGGTGGATACTCGCGGCTATGGCAGCACTCCTGCTCGGCCACAACTATTGGAACCATCTGTGGAGCACGAGGACGGGCTACAATGCATCTTTGGTGTAGTGTGACAATTCTGCGCTCGCAACTTCGAGAGACAGGATTGTGCGATGCGCCACAGTTCTGGTCAGCTCAATTGATTCACGTTTAAAGAGAGGGGATTGTGCGATGCGCCACAGTTCCGGCCAGCTCAATTGATTCACGTTAAAGGTGCGGAGAAGCAAGATGATGGTGACCCTCTGAAGCCAACCAGTACTTTACAGCTGCGGCACCTTCGCAACTCGAATGTATACATATACACATCTGGAGCTATTGGCTCCTTTTTAAAACAGAACTATTTCGTAGCATATCCATTCCGGCCCAATTGGTATCATATCCCGCCCAAACGCCTCGCTTATATGCACTGTACGTCATATGCTCAGCCCCGATTCCTTTCCTTTCCTTTCCGTCACTCCTCCATCGGTGCCGCTGCAGCAGGCATCTCGCATCCCTGACTAAAAAACACCCTAGCCGGCTTCTCATAGTCATTTTCAATACTATAGAAATTCCCCCGTGGCACTTGCCAAACGCCTCCCTCACCAGTTCTGAACTCGGTGCCATTAACAGAAACCTTCACCCTGCCTTTAAACACAAAAAACACCATCTGCATCTTCCGGCTATTCTTCGGTTTCTTCACCGCTCCGGGTGGGAGGTCTACCATTCCACTCCCAAAGAAAGGCAGGGTGAGAGTCTTCGCAAACTGCACGTCACTCCCCGGGATAGCCCTCGTGATAATAGCGGGGCCAGAGAGAGCGATTTCGTCTTCCCTCTCCGGTACATCAAGAGCGCTTGCCTCCTTGCCCGAATCCCAGGCCTTAACAGCACCATAAATCCTCCCCGGCTCCTGCTCCCACGGCTCCGCCTCGTCGTCTTCGTCCTCAAAGACGTCGCGTTTAGCTTTCCGACCTCGTTGCTTCGGTCGTGGTTCGTCGAGATTTACTTCGTCGCGACGGATTACCTCGTTGACGGTTGGTAGAAGGAGGGATGCGTCGCCGGCATCTCCGTCTTCGTCATATACTACAGTTTCGTTCTCCCAGTACGCTACGGGCTTGACGCTCGCCCTCCCACTTCTTGTTGTTGCAAAGCCATTCAGTGCCGGTGTCTCGCGGCGGAGGATGAAGAGGCCATTCTGTCGTGGGCGCGGTGGTCCGCGCTGGATCTGTACTGGCGAGGAATCTCGCGCTGGCTCAGGCGCTAGTCTTCTGTTCTTGTTGCCGGGTCCCAGCGCCGATTTGGAGTTCTTCAACCTCTTAGGTGGTGGGAGGGCGGGCGCAACGTCTGTGTCGTCTTCTGCAAGTTCTAATGAGGCCTCGATCTCTTTCTGATAGACCTCCGCTTGCGCCATGGGTATAGTCTGCTTCTTCGGTCGTCCAGATTTCCTCTTCTCAGCTTGCGATTCCTCCTGTGTCGGTTTTGAGGGCTTGGCTTTTACTACCGCTTTCTCTAACGACGCTCGTCGTTCCTTAGCCGCTGGTTCGCGTGGAGGTGATGGTTCGGGTGGTGTGGCCGTGCGCTCTATTTCTTCGTCTATATCCATCTCATCATTCACATTCGAGGGCCTCCACTCCTCATCTTCCACATTCGATGGACTAAAGTCAAAACTCCTATTCGCTGCCTGCTTTTCAGCTTCCTGTTCTGGTTCTGGTTCCGGCTCCCATGATCCCGGCATCGATCTCTCCCTACTCCTCTCCGTTTCTTGCTCGTGAGGTATATGCTTATCCACGATAGGATCCTCCACCTCCACCTCCACTTCCTGGCTCCCTCTCTTCCTCTTCCCATTCGTCGCTGCCGGAGCAGGGCTCCGAGACGCATTGCTCCTCCGCCTCTCAACCTGCTTCGGTGGGCTCATCCTCGTACTATCATTACTAAAATCCAGTTTCCTGGCCACCTTCTCTCTGACCAGTTTCTCAGCCTCTCGTATGATGTCTCCGCTTGTTGGATTGGTGGGCGGGCCAAGGCTGGGATGACGTCGCGCGGGACTGCCGAGGAAGGTTTTCTTGGGCGAGGTTGATTTTGGGGGTGGGATGTATTGTGATTTGCGACGCTCGGAGAGGACGGCTGTTGGTTCTGGGATTGTGGATTGGTTGAGCGACATCGATTGGGAGTCGTCTATTGTTTCGTCTGCTGGTTTGCGGTTGCCATTTTGCTGAGGTTGTGGTGGTTGTGCTGGCACTGGTGCTGCTGCTTGTACAGGCTTCGATGCCGGCTTCTTCGCACTCTTCACCGGCGCCCGCTTCTCTTCTACTCTCGCCGGCTTCGCAGGTGGAGGCATTAAATTCGGCGCCGCAAGTTTCGCCTGTATAGGAGCCGGTGGTGGAGGAGGTGCTTGAGGTTTCTCAGGCGACGAAAATAAATTGTCCATAGGCTCGAGTCCATGCTCATCTCTGACACCAGAGTCGGCCACTGTGAGACCGGTTTTGCGTCCGCGAACGCCGGGTTCGAAGTACATGTTCTCGCGCTTGCGCGACGCTGCGGCACCATTTGGAGGCATGGCTGCGGTGGGCGCTGGCGCGTTGTGGTTTATGCGCGAGGTGGATGTTGATAGAGGTTGGCTCATCTGATGTGCTGAAGACGGTCTCTGTAGTTGGTGGCGGATGCACAATGGCGTCGATGATGAACGAGGCCGAGTCGTGGACGGCTGGCGCAATGTCGTCGAGTATGTCGCGGGGAGCTCGTTGAAGCTGCCAGATCTGGCGGGTATATAACAAGAGGGTAGCCCTGCTTAGTCATCCGAAAGTTGGATCTCAATTGAAGCTCAAAGCCAACCAGGTAGATGATGAAACTATATATCAAATCATCTGAAGTAGCCCCAGGCATCAAAATTACACTCTCCTTCTCGAAATTCTTTTGTTTCTCCCAAAGTCTTTTCTCTGTAGTGGAGTCCAACCATAATACTCAATGCACATAGATAGTGAGGCTTGACAGCCTTGTCGCGACGCGTCTCCCACACCTCAAACGCGTCTCCCATAACCAGCCTCACAAATCTCCAGCAGGTACACTTTCACAACCTCTCGACGTATCAATTTCAAACACACGAAATGGCAGACGACTTCCAAACACCTCCGGGAGTTGAGGAGATCACAAAACCGCCAACCGAATCCAACCCCTTCATCCCCCCAACAATCCACCGCGAAACCCTCCTCGCCGGCGCCTCATACACACGTTTCTCCCCTGTCCCACCATATCTCCAACCCCCATCAGTCGAGGAACTCGCAAAATTATCACCAGAAGAAGCAGAGAAGAAAACAGGAATCCCATGTTGTCTCGGCATCGACGAAGCGGGACGTGGTCCGGTCTTGGGACCTATGGTTTATGGGACGTATTATTTGCCGATTGATTTGCATAGGACGTTACTGGCGGATGAGCATGGGTTTGATGACTCGAAGGTCCTGAAGCCAGAGTTTAGGGCGATGTTGATGGAGAGGATCTGTACACCACCCGGCCCACCCTCGGACGACGAGAAGACAACCAGGGCGGGGAGCACGATCGACGACGATAAGCCAGACCCCAAATGCCTCTTCTCAAACGGCGGCTACGGCGTCTCCCTCCTCTCCGCCCCCTCCATCTCCGCCGCCATGCTCCAACCCATGCAATACAACCTCAACGCGCAAGCCGTCGACGCAACAATTCACCTCATCAATACCGTCATCTTGCAAGGCGTAAATGTTCGAGAGATATACATCGACACCATCGGGCAACCGGGGCCCTATCAAAAGAAACTAGAGAGAATATTTCCGGGAAGGAAGGTGACGGTGGAGAAGAAGGCTGACTCCCTCTACCCGGTTGTGAGTGCGGCGAGTGTGGTGGCGAAGGTGACGCGCGATGTGGCTTTGGAGGTTATGTATGAGGGCCTGTACGGGACGCCCCCGTTAACCAACAGTGCCGAGGAGGAAGATATCGCGGAGGTCAGCAAAGGCGACTCAAGCAACGCCACAAACTCCAAGAAGCGCAAAGCAGATTCAGAACCGGATTGGGGCTCCGGCTACCCCTCAGACATCCGCTGCACAAGCTGGCTAAAACGGAACATGGACCCTGTTTTTGGCTGGGGACCGGAGTGTCGCTTCTCGTGGGGCACCGCGAAGGATCTTTTGGAGAAGAGGGATATGGCGGTCGATGTGCAGTGGCCGGTTCTGGGGGATGAGGAGGGGATGAGGGTTACGGATTATTTTGGTGCCCTCGGTGTCCCCGGAGAGAAGGAGGATAATAAAGCAAAGGGCGAGTTTGTAGAGTGGTTTGGGAAAGGGGTTGGGCTCGAGGCGTTTTGAGATGGATGATGGGTTTTGAGGTTTGGTTAGGGAGTAGGGGCGAGAGCATTGATCTGGCGTTGGTTCGTTCGGGAATGGAGAGGAAGGCTGGAGCCAGGATTCCAATTTTAGAGATTGTGCATCACAATCGCCTGCGAGCAGGTCTATGTGAAGATAGCACACAAGGATGAACGGTAGCAACCCCATCAATCCACGCCATCCCATACGTCTCAAGCCCTCTTGCCTGACGTACTAACCACTTGTTAAGATTTGGGCAGGTGGTAATACGATAAATGTCACCAACAGGTATTTCCAAATCTTCATCAACTTGTCTATTGATGATAGATAATCAGAGTCGAAGACAGGAGGCAAACCGTGATGAGGTGTTTACTCGACTATTTCTCCCGTGCTTGGTACACAGCGAGTGACTTCCCAACGACTCAAACCCCCCAACCCTCGATCCCCCCCATTCCCCATTCCCCGCCGACAGTCCCCATCCTTAAATTAGCACACCACTCTGCACACTGGCGCTGCGTCTCAAAAATACAACTATTCTACAAATCCATTTCAATGTGGTTGCGCACGTAACACAGCAGTGCGCCGAGCCCGGTAAAGGTTGTTGCACTCGACGTAGCCACCGCCCAGGCAGTTCGTGCGGATATCTGATGTTTCGTGTTTATTTACGAGCCGAGAAGGTGTTTGCGAGAAATGAACTCATTGCCTACGGTGATGCCAGGTGGGGAGTGTCAATTGCCCGAATCTCAGGTCGCACTGCCAGCGAGAGTGTTTGCTCCTGTTCCAAGGCTCGGTACCGTGGCTCTGTCCCAAATCCTCGTCACAGCTCTGCAATGCCACCATCTATACTAGGAAGCGGTTTCCTTGAAAGGTAAAATCTTGAAAACCCTTTCTCGAGTCCAGAAATCATGTAAGCCCAGCTATGGTAAGCTGTCCCATAATCGCACCTCCCAGCGGTCCGATAACAGACAACCAGGGCAACATCGCTTTCCCCCTCGACACCTCTTACCCTTCCAACTCTGGCCCAGGGCCCCTCCTCACCATGCCCTTGCCAGACGGCATTGCGCCAACCACTACATCTTCCTCGGATGAGCAGGAAATACTGGCGGCAGACGATAAGACAAGGAGCGGGAGGAATGATGGGACGCATATGGGGGAACAGGTGTTGCGACGACATTGTTCCTTGTTGAAGGAGGAGAGGGTGCCGGGTTGCGTGTATTGTGCGCTTCATCCGAGGAAGTTGGAGATGCTGCAGGTTGTGCCTGTGTCCTCGACGGAGATGGATTCTGGGAGTGAGAGTGGAGGGAAGGTGGGAGGAGAGAAGGGATCGTTGCATACGAAGTGGGCGACGGCACGGGTTCGACGGCACGGGTTAGGAAGACTGGGGTGGAGATTGAGATCGATGAGGACACGTCGGATGAGGGAAGGCTGCAGATGGTGCGCGATGAGGGACGGGAGAGACGGTGGATCGTTGAGGAGTTTGAGCTTGACGATGTTAACGACAGCTGCAGAGTTGCGCAAGAGCTATTTAAAGATAAGACTCTACACGTTAGCGCCTCTGTGAAGCAGTCGAGACACCAAAACACACTACGACGTTTAGCCGTTGTAGCGCATGCCGCACGAATAAACAAGGAGTGAGGGTATTATGGTCTTCCATTTTCATAACACTGGTGCCTCTGAGCCGGAAACCGGTTCATCTCAGCAGGATTTACATAGCCAGAACTCTACATCCATTATTCTATCGACCTCCTCCACACCTGATCCATCAAGCGCTTAATGTCCAAACCTCGGCTTATACTCAGCAATAGCCGAGTTAAAAGCGACGTCAACGGGGGCCAACAAGTTAGTTCCAGTCTCCCTCAGTGCCTCGGGCAACTTCGCAATAACCGCCGCTCCAAAATCAGCAGTCGCCCTCTTCTGCTGTTTCAAATTGATCAACACAACCGGGCTGATAATAAACAACTTGTCGAACCTCGGCTTTTGGTTAACCAACCCAGCGATCAGGGCCTGAGTATTCTCAACCAGGGTCGCGGTGCGGCCAGCGATGCCGATGGCACCGCCAAAGTCGACCTCCTCAGATGCCTTGGCGATCTTTGTGCCTTGCTTGACTTTGGAGAGGAGGGTGGTGGAGTCGATGAGCAGCGGGATAACGTCGCCGAGGCCGAGGATCCCGGCGTCGAAGGAACTGACTGTGCCTTGGAGCTTGATGGCTTGCGCGTTGATCGCGTCAATGGCGCCGGCGATTGAGGCGGCGTCGGCGAGGACGGTGGTGATGAACGCGCCGACGGCGAGGATGGAGAACTTCATGGTTTCGGTCGAGGGTTTACGTGTGTGCTGAGGATCTGTCGAGATGTCTTGTAGTTTGGCTGAGATAGGTTTGGCTTTGATTCTTCAGGTAGAGATATCACGAAGGCTGAGGATTGAGACGACGGGAGTGTCGCGAATAAATACTCAATTTATGTCTGCCCAACAGGTAAGCAACCTTGGAACTGAGTTGGGCCAGGCATGTTTGCCAATTCCCGGTAGGACCACCACTGCTGGGTGGTCGTTATTGAATCCGGGACATATGCCGGCTCTCGTCTCCTAGTCCTGTCATTTCATGGCGCTCTTCCACTCAGAGCTCATAATGTGCACGCCGGCACACATGGCAATTCGTTGCGATTGGACGCCGCCAGATGCTAGATCGGGCGACTTCTCTCTTCAGGGATACGCCCGCCGTCCTCCAACCAGGTGGCAAGCTTGCTTGCGGTCGTGGGATCCGGAGATGTGATGATCGTCGTCGGCGACGGTCAAAATGAGCAATACAGCCGATGAAGCCACCCTTAAGCTTATTCTTGAAACTCAAGTTTCCCGACCGCGTCGTAAGGAACCGTAAGGATGAGTGTGCGGGGAACCATGCGCTTGCGTGTGGAAGAATGGGGAAGATCCTGGTTAGCCGCGGACTGAACCTCCAATTCAGGAACGAAAACCGTTGCCAGAAAGCTTGTTCAGCATGTGATCGAGCTGTCCGCAAGCTCATAACACCATCAGCGCTCTCCCTCCCCCCTTGTGTTCCCCACCCACATCATCATTTTTGACTGGGTCGAGGCCAGGAACAGTATGGCCGTCTCCGCGCAAGGGACGGAGAGCTGTCCACGACGAATGAGAAGCTGCCCGACGGCGAAGTTGTTCCTGTTCCTGGAGTTAAGCATGACATTGGAGAAGTTGTCTTAACACCCCATTTAAGATCGCTCCAGTTTGCCCTGAATTAAGGACTGCGCCAGCAACGCCGTGGTGGGAATAAATGCGCTGCCACGAAGGCGGCGTTTGCATCAGTTGTCCCATCGTGAAAGTCGAGGCTATGAGGAGTTATCGTGTATGCAAACAATGGCAATATTTGGATGGATTTGTTTGCAGATGTTCAAGATTGCGTAAAGCCTGAATGCCGGTGGTGCTTGACGTGAAATTCGGAAGACGAGAACGGCCACATTCACCACGCAGAGGAGGCTTCTTCGAGGCGACTTTACATTGGGAGTGCTAAGAAATGGGAAAAGACTGATACTCGCCGGGGAGTGATTCTGACGGAGCTGCCTTGCCATGCCTTCCAAGTCCACCGAAACCACGCTGCATTGGTAAGAGCGCGAGCACATGACTGACCTGACACGCAATCTCTTTTTGCTTGAGTTGGCCTCTGTTGGCTCTCCAATCGCTGCTAACACTCGCAGCCAGCGTCTCAGGTGATGAAAAGGCGTACGTCCCCTGTCTGAGTAATCGTAGCATTCAATTTCCGGAAGATTACCCAACTGCCACTCTTTTATAGTCTCAATACCTAGATAGCCACTTCTTCACATGCTTCAAGCCGAAGCAGGCTAAAAGCCTCTAGCTTTAGCGGCACAAATGGACACCTTCCATTTCAATAGAGGTCAAACTTAGCTACAACTAAAGAACCAAACTCGAAACCAGTTAGCATCGCATGACGCCAACGATGGTGAATCACTTACACACCCCAGCATGAAAACCCGACGCGAACCCAACAACAAAAACTTAATTATTGACATCTAGATTTACAGTTTAGATGGATTATATCTAACATCACCATTATAGTATTTGTGGATGAACGGCCCGGGTGCTGGGGCTGCGCTGTCAAGCTCGAATTTATTCTCTTCCGTCGGACCACCACCGTAAGTTGACTTCTAAGGACACAAACTGGTTACCACCATGACGATGTAGCTAGTAAAAGGTCTCGCTGCCTTGTGCTAAGAGGAGTAGTAAGAGGTGCCATTTTCGATCGCTAAATCCTCAAAAGTGGCAGTGTCGCGAAGCACCGGTTTTCGAGTGGCAGATGCATAATTTTCCGTTCAATTTATGCATCAAATAAAGATTGGTGTCTTCGTATCCCATCGAGCAATCGCACAGGCAATGACTCCATCCCCATTGGCCACTATTAAGCACACCAGTAAACGATATCGATACTTCGCCATAGAGCAATTTTGCTGCATTCCCCCAAGCGCTATTTCTTACATACATCATCCCAACTTACACCACAACACCACAACACCACCAGCCCATATGCTTTCAACTCAAGTAACCGTGTATCTTCCTCCCACAGGGGCTCTGCCTTCCATCTCCGCCGCAGCCATCGCCCCCTCCTTAAGCAAGCGCATCAACTCCCTCATCGCATTCGTAACCACCACCTCCGTATCGCCCTCGACCAGAATATACAGCTTCGCATCCCCTCCTGGCGGCACCTCCTTGCCCGCAGGATAGAAAGATCCCTTCGTCGTGATACTCGTTCCCGTGGCTTCAAGAATCTTAGCCACATTCGTGCGATTCGTAACCGCCCATCTCGCCTTTTGCGGAAAGTCATTGATCTCCAGTGTGGCGTGGAAGGCGCCTGCGTCTGGGCCCTTGTTGTCGATTGGGACGCCGGAACGGAGTTGGCCGGTCTTGTTGAGACGGGAGTTAATCGCGTCGATGGCGGAGGCGACCTTGTCAAGTGGGTTCTTGCTCGTTGAAGCTGCAGCAGTCTCGGTGCGGTGGACTGTGATTTTGCCATCAAGATCAATGCCCTTCGGCACATTCGACAGTCTCTCCGGCGCAGCAGCAGGTGCAGCAGCAGCTTGGACAGCAGAGGCGACGCTGAGGACAACGTCGTCTTTGTCTTCCTTTTCATCGTCATCGTCGCCCTCGATCTTATGCAGCTTGCGATCACGCATGCGCGCCGCTTCACGGTCTTTATCGAACTTATCGAGGCCTTTGCCGCCGAAGCCAGAGCTATCTTGCTGTTTCCCAGACTTGACCTTGGCGCGCCAGGATCTGCGCATCTTCTCCAGCTGCTCTGGAACTGGTTGACCGGATTGCTCCAATGCCTTCGCGATACCGACGGAGTACTGCTCTTGGTCTTCAGTGATGAAGGTCACGGCCGTACCGGTGTTTCCGGCGCGGCCTGTGCGGCCTGCTCTGTGGACGTAGTCCTCCAAGTGGTTCGGCGCGTCGTAGTTGATGACGAGCTTGAGCTGCTTGACATCCAGGCCTCTGGCTGCAACAGATGTTGCAATCAAAATTGGCGTGACACCGGCTTTGAAATCATCAATGGTAGAGTCTCTGTCAACCTGATCCTTGCCACCGTGAATAGACATGCAAGGATACCCCTTCCTCATCAAATCCTTCAATAGATCATCCGCCTTCTCCTGGCGATCAACAAAGATCAATGTACGTGCGTCCTCATCTTTATCATAGATCTCTCCCAGAAGCTCAAGAACACGAATGAACTTGTCCGTCTCCTCTCTGACCTCGACAATCTGCGTGATTTCAGGGGCCACCACACTTCTTCCACCAACAGTGATCTCAACCGCGTCACTCAACGTCTTCTTGGCCAGAGCATCCATAATGCGTGGCATGGTAGCTGAAAACATGATAGTCTGTCTGTTTGGTCTGATGTTGGCAAAGATCTTCATGACTTGAGGTTCAAAGCCCATGTCAAACATACGATCGGCCTCATCAAGGACAACATATGTGACACGACGAAGGTTCGTGACACGACCAGAGTTTGCAGCCAGGAGATCGATCATGCGGCCCGGTGTACAGACGATGAATTCAGCACCGCGCTTGAGGTCGGCAATCTGATCCTTGATTGGTGCGCCGCCGTACGCGCAAACTGCTCTCAGATCCATGGCCTTCAAGAAAGGCTTCATTTCCTTATGAATCTGGGTTGCCAGCTCTCTAGTTGGTGTCATGATGAGTCCGATTGGGCCATCCGAGCCTTCGAGTGGCCGCTGGTCGCGGATGTGACGGAACATGGGCAACACGAAAGCCATGGTCTTTCCGGAACCAGTCTTAGCCACACCAATGACATCTCTTCCAGACATGATGGCCGGAAGCGCCTGCATCTGAATCGCCGTTGGACGTTCATACCCCAGCTTCCGGATGACTTCCAGAGATTGGATGTTCAAGCCGCATTGCGACCACTTCTGGACGGGCTTAGGGACATCGCGTCCATTGACCTTGATTCCGTCAAGCTCGAGTCTCAGATCCGCCACTTCGGCCTCGGTCATGTTCTCAAGCTCAGCAGGCTCGGTGTAAAAATTCTTTCTGAATGGCTCCAGATCCAGCTTCGAGTAGTTGATCGTAGGAAGCTCCTTCTTCTTGCGCACCTTATTTGCCATAGCCATGATATCTTCCGGCTCAGAATCCAGAGCAAGAAGCTCTGCCTCCTCGTCGCCTGCCAGGAGCTCAGGCTCTTGCTGGCTCTTGCTTTTGCTCTTCGCAAAGTTGTTGGTGGTCTTTGGTGTGGCAAATGGATCACCCAGATCTTCCATGAAAGCATCCAAAGGATCAATGTCCTCTTCTTCCTCTTCTTCCTCTTCTTGCTTTGCTGATGCGTCGGTCATGGCCACGTCCTTAATGTCTGCCTGAAGACGCTCCTCGCGACGCTCTACAGCAGCTCTGGCAGCAGCAGTGGCTTCTTCTTCTGTGCCGGCATTAATATCGACGTCGTCGTCATCGTCGTACTTTGCTTCGTGGTCGTTAGCAAAGGCAGCATCATCTTTGGTATCTGACATGTTCAACGACGGCAGCTTTTGAAGTTTGTTACGGGATCCTTCATCGTCACCGAAGACAAGTCCTCTCTTGGTAGATGGCTTATCATCCTGCCCCATCTTTCCTCCGAAACCGAAGGCACTCAAGTTTCCACGAGTTTTTGGCAGAGCAGATGCTATTAACGACGTTAGTGCTCGATTCCAAAAAAATTTGATACATAATAAACATACCTGTAGATGAACTAGAGAATGTGGACAACTTCTTGTCAGCCTGAAATCCCTTTCCAACAGATGAGAACACGCCTGTCTTGGCCAGCTCCTTTACTGGAAGACTGCTGTCCAAGGTTCCAACCGCTCCAGCAGTGCCCTTCTCAGTTGCAGCACGTTTAGCGATGGCCTTTGGGTCGAATTTTCCAGCATATGGTGCAGGTGAAGATGGTGAGGCGGAAGCCTCCTTGATAACAGGCGACAATGGTGCTGGTGAGGCTGGCGAAGCATTGGCTCTCTCATCAATCTTTTTGAGCAGCTCTCTTGTTCCTCCAGCATCCAGCTGTTCCTTCTTCAGCTTTTCTTCCGCCATCTTTTTCTTCCATGCCTCCAGCTTTGCCAATCTCTCCACCTTCTTCTGCTCATCGCTTGGACCTGCAGGTGCCGGAGGGTTTGCATCGTTGCGCTTCGGGTCGACATCGCGGCTTGCTCTTCTATCTCGACCATCGTCAGGTCTAGAGCGCGAGTACGAGTTAGCATGGTCGTCGTGGCGCCTATGCTGCCTATCACGGGAGTCATCTCGCCTGTCACGGAAGTCCCTATCCCTGCTGCGTCGTCTTCTGTCTGGCGAGCGCTCTCTTCCACCATGTCTGTCCCGGCGGTCTCTCGACCGATCTCTTCTGCGATAATCATCATCCCTCCGGTCGCCTCGTCGGTGCATGTCCCTCGAATCTCTGTGGCGACGCTGGTCATAATCATCAGCTAATGCAGGGCCTTTCGAAGCGCCGTGTCTCACATCTAAGCTCCTCGAGCGGCTTGTCCGCCGTGGCCCAGGACCACGCGGATCATCACGACGGCTGGAATCTCTGTCGCGGCGCACATCATCGCCTCTTCTGAGGCGTTTGGAAGAGTGGTGAGATCCTGTAGGCGATGGTGAGCGTGAATCCCTAGGACGCGGCGCCATGTTTGCGCCGTTAATGACTAAGTGTGAACTACTTTGCTGAGTTTTTGCAGTCCTCTGCTGTAGTACGGTATGAGATTCGCGGTGCTGAGCTTGTCGGGCCGTAGTATGAGTGCTAGATAGAGTAAGTGTACCTATGGCTGTGGTGTTCTCGGCCAGGCCAATGTCAAGAGTTGTTATCGCAGCCCAGGCGATTATGGACTGCACTTGTGGTGTTTAGCGCCGTCCGTAGATGCGTGGCATGAACTAAAGTCAGAAACACGAGCCGTTTTCAGCCACATCCCGGTACCTTGACGAAGTACCGGCCAGCCACGACATTTGACGTTTCACGCCTGGACAACAAGGTAAAACCACAACATCACGGAATCCTCAATTGACCAAGATCCGAGCCCTCTACAACACTCTTACAGTCACCAACAGGAGGTGCGCTCCACATTTATTACCATGTTCTCCGTCGTTGGAAGAACCGCCATCGCGACAACCAGTGCATCCTCGCGCATCGCGACCAGTCGCGCTCTCCCAACTATCTTGTCAGGACAACGCTTCTACGCTGTCGCCTCAACTGAGGATGCTGAGACTGCCACCAAGAAGCCAAGAAGAAGCAGCGCCGAAGTAGCTGCCGAGAAGAAAGCAAAGGAGAAGGCACGCGCCGAGAAGGAAAAGGCAAAAGAGAGGGAGAAGGCCAAGGCATTAAAGTTGAAGGAAGCAAATGCCAAGAAAACAAAGGAGGCTGCTCAGAAGGTGAAGGAGAAGGCAAAGGCAAAGGCGTTGAAGGCGAAGGAGAAGGAGCAGGAGAAGTTAAAGGCGCTAAAGGCGAAGGAGAAGGAACAAGCACAAGCGCCGGTTCTGAAGTTGGAGGCAGAGATCAAGAACATCGTCAAGCACATCCTGCCCGTCCCATCTCCACAGCCCGCCCACCCATTTGCGCTGTTCGTCCACGAGGATCGTGCGAAACAAGGACATGTTGGGCAGGGCTTCCTTTCAGAGGCGGCGGAGAGATATAAGGCCTTGGACGACTCCGCACGTCAGGCACTGCAGACACGCATCGAGGCGAATAAGAAGGCCAACGCCGATGTCCTCGAGGCTTTCATTAACTCACACTCCTATCTTGAGATCTACAACCACAACCGCGCCCTATCGCAACTCAATGCCTTGTTGAAGGACGGCAAGTTGACGAAGCGTAGTCTGTACGGCCGCTACGAGCTTCCGAAAAGCAGCCATTTGGTTGAGCTGAAGGATGAGCGTTTGCCTCCCAAGTTGACTGGATATACGATTTTCGTCAGGGATAACACCAAGGGTGGATCGAGTGTGTTGGCTGATGCCTCAAAGATGTGGAAGGAGTTGTCGCAACAGGAGAAGGATGTAAGATATTGTTTACCTTTTGATAAAGAGGTGTGACTGACGTGTATAGGCGTGGATCGAGAAAGGCAGGGAGTATAGTGAGAATGTGCGTGGGAAGGCGATGTTGAAGGCCTTTGGCACGAGGACGCCGTCTGAGGTTGCGTTCGATAGCGTGAAGGCGAAGGAGCAGAGTGTTGAGGCTTAAGTGTGCAGCATTGAGTGGGAACGGCTTTATCTCAAAGTTCGTACCAAGAACAAATTTGCGAGGCATGAATCGTCATCACGGGTTTGACCGATGGCTCGACTTCTGTCTGTCGAGTTCGAAACACCGTCACGCTATTGACTGATGGCTCGAGCTCTAGGCGTCGAGTATATGAGGCTCCAGTCAAATCTGGCATCACAGCAAGGTAGAGAGCTAAGACGATTGTAAGATAAGGGTACCTTCTTAAGGCAGGAGAGCGGATGTGGCGTGATTGCATGCGGACATGAGAGGTATATTCCTTTTGTTGTTGTTTCAGACACCCCTATCAGATAAGGAACGAAGAATTGAAACACCCGTTGACAGCGTTTGATGCTTGCCACATGTACTATGCGCATTGTACTGGCGTTCCGATGCACTCTGGGGCAAGAGATCTACGTACCCAGTGGAAGATGCAAAAATATCCTTCTACCCATCGTCAGGAAAGCCGAGACAAAGATTGCTGATTTGCGGCGACGCAGATATTGAGATCTAGTATGGCGTGTATACTCAGAAATGGTTAGCCCTCCAAGAAGAATTTTATTGAGATTTATGTTGAGATAAAGATTGATGGCTCGACTCGAAAACTGGTTGGCAGAGATTGTTGCATTCGGCTTCAAATCGAAACATTTGGCCCTGTTAATCTGCAACCAGACGTAGCAGACTCGAGAAAACCCCATAATTTCGAGCTTCAAGCACCACAACATCACACATTCGGGCGGGAGTAGTTTTAGAAGTGATAAGTAGCAATCTCATCCCGTCCTTCGTGTTCATAGACAACTGATTTACTAATTGTCATGCGATGTTTGCGTTTAGAGTGTTGTTTGCGGAGCAGTGGTTGTGGCCAGAAGTTGCGCGGTTTTAAAAATTCCACGGCTTCTGTCCACCACAGTCGCTGAGCGAGTAGATTGATCTTTAAAAAGTTGTAGGTAGATGGATCTCTTACCACCTTTCGCTGAGAATATAGACCTTTTGCCCTACACTCCGCCCATCGGGTTTGCTGGACGCTTTGGTGTCAACTGCTCATATTGCGCGACCGATCATATGTTCATAGATCCGAGAATGGTAAGTGTCGCTGTCAGGCCCTTGATCCGTTCTTCTGCCGGATCGGAGTGGTGGAGGTGAGGTCTGGTCAGCGCCTGTGTTGTCCTCTTCTTCAGCATTGTGACCGTGGAACGTCCTCAACTTCTGAAATTCTGTTGACAAATAATACGGCAGCCTGTCACCCCGACCGCCGCTAGGTTTATCTGCTGGGTTCTTTCTAAGCTACAGACAGCTTTCTGCTGCAGCTGGCGCCGTGGATCAGATTGTACGGGCACAACCTTCTTGATCTCCTCTGCAAGGTCTGCGACGAAGTAGTTCCACCCAAGTATAATATCTCGCACGTTAGCCACGTCCTGTTTGGGCAAGGGCAGCTGCTGGTGCTTCAAGTACTCAAGATGGCCAGTGATGGCTGGCAGGCATTCAAGAGTAGGGCCCAAGGCCCGTGGAATACTGGTTGCTTTACCGATGTTTTCTTGGGTTCGAGTGATGGTGAAGGTTATTTCGATGAGGGTAATGATGTTTACGGCTAGGCCGAACGCTGCAACTACGCCATCCATGATACAAAGAATACGACGGCAAGTGTTACTGCGACTCGAACGAGGACAAGAGGAATTACGATGAAGAATACGATTCGGAAAGCGACAACGACGAAGAAGCCCCCACCCTCACCCCCACCTCCGACAACTCTGACGACGAATACCACGACACCGCACTCATGATCAGCCAGTTAGCAGGAGACACGAGGTACACCGATGGCGATGGCGAACAGCAGCGACGATTACAGACACAGTTCATCATCGCTTTCAGAGACGATGAAGAAGACTCCAGCTCCAACTCCACCAACACCAACACCCACGACGCAAAACCGAGTCTATCGTCAAGCAGGAGATGCGATCCACACCTCCATGACATCGGCGACGTCTGGAGGTGATAAAGACGAGGATCCAGTGTTTCACGGAGTAGTGCTGGATATTGGTTTTCGAAAATCGGGTAGAGTAGCGGGTGAGTAGCGATGCCACGAGTAGTGCCCAAGTAATGTCCGAGTATTTGGCCAAGGCGATAGACACGGACAAGGTTGAAGTCAGTCAGTGTTTGCCGTTCTTGGCCATTTTTCGTGGCTTAGCTGGCTTTGGCACTACTCAAGTAGTACTCGCGTAGAGTATTGAGTAGTCAGATGGTCACGAGTCAAGTACTACTTGAGTAATACTCGAGTGGTCGAAGTGTAGCATGCTACTTGCTCGAAACACTGTGAGAATCTAAAGGTGTTGGCTACCACGACAGCTTGAATGAAGTGGATGGTTATTGCTCATGGGTGTCATGGTAAATATGATGAGCAGAAGGACCCAAGACGAAAAGTTGGGGATGTTTTGTGGAGTTGTGTCGGCGTAGCTTAGTTCACCGGTTACTATCTGTTTCTCGGTTTGTGAGGAGAGAATTGGTGAGCACTGAGGTATCCACCTCTGACACAAAGTTAATGGTGACCCTTTCTGGGCCCTACTCTCCCACCGTCCTTACCCCTCCCTCCCCCTCTGCATTCTGAGACTTTGGTCCAAACAGCTCACCACTACCACCCCAATTCTTCTTTTCCCCTTTCACCACCCCAATCTTCCTCTCCGGCCCCGCAAAAAGATACACCTCAACCTCCTCCTCTTTACCGGTAGCATCGACGTCGTAGTTTCCCTTGCGCTCTGTATGCTTGTCTACCTGCACCATCCCTTTCTCAGCCATAAGCATATGAAACACCGCTTCACTGTCGTGCCGCCACTTCAGCGCTACTGCTATCAGGACCTGTGGATTGATTTGGACAAGAGAGGAGAGGGTTGCGACGAGAGCTGGGACAACATCCGAGTTGTACGTGCAGTCCGCAACAAGCACTAAATCGACATCAATCTCTGTTGCCGAAGGAGGGAGCGGTTCAGTCCAGTCCAGCACCTCGTACCTGGCCTCCATACTCTCAGCCAACTTTTCTTTCCCTCTTTCGCTGCCTTGGAAGATGTTGGCGATCCGGTCGCGATATAACGCCTCATTCCTCTCAAGGTTCGATATCGCGATAGCAGTAGCCTCTGGCATATCCGTCCCCGTTACCCTCGCATTAGGCAACAACCTTGAAACCACCGCTGACACGATTGCGCAGCCTGTGCCCAGTTCCAGGATGTTCAAGCCCCTACCTCCCTCTCCCTTTCCTTTAGCCTTCTCCCCACACACCAAATAATTCAACTCCCTCAAAAATGGATACGGCGTCCCCACCTCTCCTTCTGAATAGGGATGAGAGTACAAATCCTCAAGCAGCGCACTAAACAACACCCCAGCATCCCAGACGTGCCGCGCTATACTATTGCCCGTCTCCTCCTCAATGACAATTTCAGAATGGTCGTGTAGCTTCCACTTTCTGTACACCACGGCCGGCAAGATCTGGTTTGGCAGGTTTGGCAGGAAAGTAGCGCTGTAGGCGGGGAGAACCTGGCCCGGGATCGAGTGGGCGGTGATCTTGTCGTCAGCGTCGCCGTCGTCGTCCTCCTCCTCGTTATCGGAGGAGTCGCCAGCGTTGGAGCGCCAATGCCTCCCACGTGCGACAATAAGCGAGTACCTCAACAAGCTCAAAATGTCAACACTACCAGGCTCCTCCTCATACAGTGGCAGCACAGCCAATCTCCACCTTCCGCTTTCCTTACTCTCCTCCCCAACCCTAACCCCCACTTTTGGAAGGTGGAAGGCAAAAGGGAGCTCCCGCGTGTGAGCTTTCCAGGTTAGGGTGTGTTGCCATGAGGTTATGGGTTTGGTGTAGCCTGGATGGAGGGCGAGGGGGGAGCAGGAGGTGTTGGTTAGGGAGATTGAGAGAGGAAGTTCGCGGGTGAGGAAGTCGTCGCCGAGATCATTGGTGATTGTGATTTTACCGGTTATTGTGCCGGAGGATATTTGAGGCGGTTTGAGGAATCGGATGTAGTGCATGGTATCGTTGACCCCTGGTAGTTTGTGGTGACAGGCCGGTAGCTTGGCGGAGTTTGCTTCGTGATTTACTGTGGTACATGGGGACTTGGCTTGAGCTTTCGTCAATATGATTATGGTCACCTTGTTGTTTTTGTGCTGTCAATCTTCACGTTGACGTCCTGGTTGTCGTGAAAATATAGTGGAGACCACATTTTCAGTATCTGTCACTTTGTTAGCGGGATTGCGGGGAGTAGACGGAAAGTGTCGAAACTCACTGTCAACCACATCTTTTCAATCTTCACTTCAAGCCGACCTCGCTGGCGCAAAGTTGGCGACGGCGACAACAAAGATATCTTTAATTGGCAGGTGCTCGGCACAAACGAAAACCACAATACTATGGAAGTCGCGATGATGATCTCAATCGAGCTCCGATGGTAACCCCCGCACTAGCATTCTGAATGTGGGGAAGCAGCGGATGTACCTGCGGAATTCACCCGCGGTCGTCATTCCGCATACCGAGCTTCCACACCGAGGACGACCCCGCCATGCCCCTCCATGTTCCGCCAGGGTTACATGAAAAGTAGTTCGATACCCTCCTTCACTTCATTATCGAGGCCCTTGTTACCATTCTCCTCTTCACCTCTGTCTACTAAATATTTTTCCACCTCCCACTCCATCTTCGCTTCCAACCGTGGCTTTCAGAACCCTCACAAACACACTCAAAATGGTTGCCTCAACGTCCTGGTTGGACATCCCAGCCTCCTCCCACTTCTCCCTCGCCAATATCCCCTTTGGCATCATCTCTACCACCTCCTCCTCCTCCCCACGGCCAGCCATCGCAATCGGTGACTACGCGCTCGACCTCGCCACGTTCTCCAAGAAAGGAGGCTTCTCCGGCCTCCAATCCATCCAGGACCAACTCTCCGTCTTCGAGCAGCCAACTCTGAACGCTTTCGCTGCCCTCGGTCGCCCAATCCACAGGCAGGTCAGGAAGTACCTCCAAGAGGTCTTCTCTGAGGGCTCTGAGAAGGCGAGCGTGCTTAAGAATGATGAGGCGTTGAAGAAAGAGGCCCTGTTCAAGAGGAGTGAGGTGACGATGCATTTGCCGATGCAGATTGGTGATTATACCGATTTCTTTGCTGGTATCAATCATGCTTTCAACGTAAGTCTCGTCCACCCCCATCACCCTAACCGACTATATGCTGATAAAACCCAGGTTGGCACCATGTTCCGTGGCCCAGCCAACGCCCTCCAAAAGAATTACACCCATCTCCCCGTTGGTTACCACGGCCGCGCCTCCTCCGTCGTCGTCTCGGGAACCCCAATCCGCCGTCCCAACGGCCAAGTGATCCTCGACCCATCAAAGCCAGATGAGCCAACTTACACCTCCTGTAAGCGCCTAGACATCGAGCTCGAGCTCGCTGCCTTTGTCTGTACACCAAACAAGCAAGGCGAACCAATCCCGGTTGCGCATGCTGAGGACCACCTATTCGGTCTTGTTCTGATGAACGACTGGTCCGCAAGAGATATTCAGACGTGGGAGTATGTTCCGCTTGGCCCATTCAACGCTAAGAACTTCGGCACCTCGATATCGCCATGGGTTGTGCTGATGGATGCTTTGGAGCCTTTCCGTGCTGAGGCGTTAGAGAGCTCCACCCAGCTGCAAGCATACCTTAAGGACCCACAGCCAAAGAGATCCTATGCTATCGATTTTGAGGTCGACCTGACCACTAAGGATGGGGTCAACACCACCATCTCGAAGACCTCTGCCACCAACCTCCTCTGGTCGTTCCCGCAAATGCTGGCTCACCACACTGTCGGCGGCTGCCCAATGAACACTGGTGATCTTTTGGGCTCGGGAACTATTTCCGGCAAGGAGAAAGATACGCTGGGCTCTATGCTGGAGATTAACAAGGCTGGAAAGGAAATCGTCAAGCTCTCTAACGGAGAGGAGAGAAAGTTCCTCGTTGACGGTGATACTATCACAATCAAGGGTGCTTGCAAGGGCGGGGATGGCGCTTTTGTTGGGTTCGGAGAGTGCCTTGGACAAATCCTCCCAGCTCCTCCATTGGCACAGTAAATAGTCGATTGATACGAAAAAGAAATAAGAAATAAATGAGTTCTAATTAACAGCCTGCTAAAGGGCACAACATCGCATCCATAAGTCTCACATGCCGACTCTCGCCATTGAAGTCGTTCCTCCCATTTTAACTTCCTACCATCTCTAGTCCTCGCTTCAGGCACGCCACGAAGCGAAGCGGCCAATCACGTCCCAACACCTCGCGACGTTTCTGAAATCCTTTCGTTCCATCTTTATTTTTACTCATCACACTAAGTCTCACATCACAACACAACGTCGACACTAATTTTATTTCTTATCTTTGTGTCTCTTAACACTTGAGCCCTCGATCTTCACTTTCCACTTCTTGTCGACCGTCTACCCCAATACGGTATGTCAAGCCACATCTGCTACCCCGCTTCTCCGCACTTTAGCCGCTCACTTTCCGCACAGTTGCAACTTCGGTTGCTCACCAGCGGAGAAAGGCATGAATGTTGGCCGCTGACAAGCTAAGGGTGTGCTAAAACCTCTCTTATGCTGGATTCTAACTAGATATAGCACCAGACGCCACCGCAACTGAGCTCTGCGGAGTTGGTCGAGACAAGTTGGAGAAGGCAGTTTCGGATCAAGCACGAGAGTGAAGAATAGCCGTGGGTGTCCCAGCTGGGCTTATACATTTCCTGCCAATCAGTCATGCTTTGACGGAAGTCAGCGTGCGCCTGCGTGTCTGCCGAAATCCGGGATAGTGGGCACTCGATTTTCGGCATGCGGGGTATCCAAGTGTGCTTCTTGACGGCGAAGACAGAGGCCAGTGAGCGATGATCCATTACTCCCGAGTGTTCTATAGCGTTGGAGAAGAAGACAGCTTGAAGCCGGCTAGCTGTGGCTGAAGTCGATACTTTCTCCAACTCTGGCCTCGAGTTGACTTGGAGATACGGAATTCGTGATACCTTTGGCACGAAGAGGGTGTGATAACCGTGGTAAATCTGCAGAGATGCGTGGTACCACATATCCATCAAGGTAAGCTTCCCAGTATATAGTCCTCCTCCCCTCAATTGTTTCTCATATTCTTTTCATCACATTTCTCAATTACCGCCTCGCCAACAACTTCTTTGCGCCTCAGTCGCACATTATTAGCAAAGACGACAAAGTCCATCTCCACCACTCTTCACTTACCCCACCACCAACAACGATGGGCTACCAAGTCGTCGGGCTCGCGGTCATTGCAGCCATCTACGTCTTCATTAAACTTCTCAGCAAGACAGATACGCCAAAGATCAAGGGGCTGCCAGAAGTTCCAGGTCCTCCAATCTTCGGTTCACTCTTCAGATTCGGAAGCAACCACGCGACTGCTGCTTACGAGTTGAGCAAGAAATACGGACCAGTCTTCCAGGTTAAGCTTGGCAACAGGGTAAGTCGAGCCACATTCAACACATAGCTCCAATAGCTGGCATTAGATATATGTAACGGAAGAATGAAGCTAATAACAACAGAGAATCGTATTCGCCAACACTTTTGACTCCGTCCGCCACCTCTGGATCACCAACCAGTCCGCTCTCATCTCCCGTCCAACCCTCTACACCTTCCACACAGTTGTTTCCTCCTCTCAGGGCTTCACCATCGGCACCTCGCCATGGGATGAGTCCTGCAAGAACCGTCGCAAGGCAGCTGCCACTGCTCTCAACCGTCCAGCTGTGCAATCCTACATGCCGATTCTCGACCTGGAGTGCAACGTCTCCATCAAGGAGATTCTTGAGGACTCCAAAAACGGCACCGTCGACATTAATCCAATCGTTTATTTCCAACGCTTCGCACTGAACACTTCTCTCACCCTGAACTATGGAACTAGACTTGACGGCCGCGTCGACGACGAACTTCTGCAGGAAATCTGCCACGTTGAGCGCGTAGTCTCCAACTTCCGCTCCACGTCCAATAACTGGCAAGACTACATCCCGCTCATGCGCCTCTGGCCATCCAACAACAAAGGCCCAAAGGAGTACAGAGAGCGCCGCGACAAATACCTCTCCTTCCTCCTCAACAAGCTCAAGAAGAAAATCGAGACCGGAACCGATAAACCATGCATCACAGGCAATATCCTCAAAGACCCGTCCGCGAAGCTAAGCACCGACGAGATCAAGAGTATCTGTCTCACCATGGTATCCGCCGGCCTGGACACCGTCCCAGGAAACCTAATCATGGGCATCGCCTATCTCTCCTCCGCTCACGGCCAAGAAATCCAAGCCCGCGCCTATAAGGAAATCATGAAAGTCTACCCCAACGGCGATGCATGGGAGAAATGTATCGTTGAAGAAAAGGTGCCATACGTCACCGCCTTCGTCCGCGAGGTCCTGCGCTTCTTCATCGTTATCCCTATATGTCTCCCGCGCACCTCCATTAAGGATATCGTTTATGAGGGGGCTGTTATCCCGGCCGGTACGACGTTCTATATGAATGCTTGGGCGGCGGATTATGATGAGACACATTTCAAGAACCCTACAGAGTTCAATGTCGATCGGTACCTCGACAACCTTGAGGGCGCCGGAGGCACTCCGCATTTCGCTTATGGCGCGGGGAGCAGAATGTGCGCTGGAAGCCATCTTGCTAACAGAGAGCTCTATACTGCGTTTGTTAGACTCATCGTGGGTTTTCATATTGATCCGCCGAAGGATCCTAAGGACATGCCAGTATTGGACGCCCTTGAGTGCAACAGCATTCCGAATGCGCTGACGACGGAGCCAAAGGACTTCAAGGCCGGTTTCAGACCTAGAGATAGGGGGCTGTTGGAGAAGTGGATTGCTGAGAGTGAGGCGACGACTGCTCACTTGATGCACTAAGCGTCTAAGTTTTATGAATGGAGGTGGACGAGTAGGAAAAGGAAATTGGACAGAGGCTAAATCAAGTAAACTCCAAGGTCTGCCCAGAGTAGTTGACACCTGTTGCGCCAGAAGGGGAAGAAAGAGCCTACAATCGCCAAATCGGGTGAACCGACATCAGGCCGCTATACCGGCGCTATCGGCCGGCCAAGGGAGAAGCCTAGGGGGTCAAGTCGGTCAGCCCGACCGGGATGGGTGATTTGACAGATGACAGGGGCGCTCAGCCAAGCCTGTTAGGTTTTAAAATGTTACGAGTTCAATTTGATCTGCATTTTGTGGGGAGTTTACGAGTTGGGAATTTGTTGTTCTTTGCCAAGAAAGTAGGAATCCCGGGATGTGTTGCCGAACAATATTCAGTCTTCAGTCTCCACTTTCCTACCTTGAGAAGCAATGTATATACAGTAGGAAAAAAATAAAAGCATAACTATGAAATCGTTACCCGTGAGCATAGAGAAGTGCCAATTTAACCCCAAGATTGTGACATCCACAGCCACGCCTTTGACATCTGCCACAATCGCTTAACATGGAGAACTCCGCCCGTTCCCCATCACCCCCGCACTTCTGTCGCCAATCGAGGCTAGCGCGTTACCGATCACTCGCCAACCCCCACGAGATCTCTTTCAAGAATCTGGCAATTCCGCCTTGACTCTTCTTCTCCAACAATTTCATCTTTCCGTCCTCTGATTGATCCCCCATACTTCAGCCTTACAGCTTTCTCAGCCTCAGATGGGTCATTGTTGAAGCGTCGGAACCTTGACAGAAGATATACCCAGCAAGGTCACAAGAGGAAGACGAACCGATTACCAAGTCCCTGGGCGCGAAGGAGCGTCGATAAGCGAGGCGAAGGCAGCACCGGCGACTCAATCTTCATTTCGAACGTCACTATACGACTCACTTCACCAATCCTCACTACTCAAGCCGATCGCAAATACACCACCAACCACAATCACATCCTCTATACCCAGCCAACTACACTGCGCGAATCGCAACCTCGAACCTTCATTTGCGCATCGCAAAACCGGTGAGAAACCGAGAGAGATATCAAGCCGCCAATATACCGCCAACTACAGAACACGACATCCTCCCCTATCCCTGGAGCATCCTGACCGAGCTCTCCGCTACCTCTACTCCCACCTCGCCTCAACGCTCAGCTACACAACCCTACTTTCAGCGCACTCCGGCTCAGCAGGTTACTCAACGGCCACCTCTTCATCCACCACTGTCAAAACCGCATCCCCAGAGCTTTCTGCCGTTTCCGATTAGACCTGAACAGTTGCCTTTCCCACTACAATCTGTCGGGATGCAGAACATCCTCGAAGCACAAGCCAGCGAGTTGGGGAACCTGGTGGATAGCCCCATAGCGATATCGATAGCGGGCACAGGTGGGAGTCAGAATAGTACGCCTTTCGCTATGCCGCCTACGCCGCAACAAAATATGATGGGGGAGGGGATGAGGAGGGATTCTACGAGCACAGACAGAGGACATACACGAGACTTGGAGGTGGGGATGAGAGGCCCCTTGGCAGGGGAGGGGAGGAATGGATCGATAGCTAATTCGAGGGAGGGAGGAGGGGGAGGGCAGGAGCGGGATGTGGAGCAAGGAGGTGGAGGGGGACAAGGGCACAAGAGGAAGAATGATGGCGATCGTGGCTCGGGAGAAGGAAGAGGAGGAACAAATAGTGGCAGCAGCCAGAATGGACAGAATGTGCAGCCGAGGGCGAAGAGGAATAGGTATATTAGCATTGCATGGTATGTCTCCCCACCTTTACCCACCGCTACATCATCCTCCATCTGCATCAGTAGAAGATAAATGCTGACGCGTTTACCTCGCAGTAACGAATGCAAACGCCGCAAAATAAAATGCAACGGCCAATCCCCTTGTCAGAGATGTGGAAATCTCAATTTGACATGCCAATATGCTCCAAATTGCTGCTCTGGCGCTCCGCCGTTCCAGCAGTCTGACGACTATCGGAGGATGAATGAGCATTTGGCAAGTCTCCAATGCCAGTTGGAGAGTCTGTACGCACAGATGCAGGAAATGCGTATGCAGCAGCAGCAGCAGAGTAGTATCAATGGGACTCCGACTGGACACATCGGGGCAAGAACTTCAGAGGGAGTGTCGCCGGGTATGCAAAAGCGAGTACAGAAGAGCACGCCGAAGTTTCAGGGGCCGACGAGTAATGCGTTCGGGTTTTCCGTCGCGAAGAATACGCTGCAGAATATGGGGTACACACCGACTGGGCAGGATGAGGATACGGATACACCGATGGGAAGTCCGCCGCAGAGAAGCCAGGGGGCTGGACTAAGGAGTGATTGGAGAGATAGAGATCCGCTGTATGCTTTGGATAGACAGGAGGCGGTGAGACTGTGTGGGGTGTATGCGGAAGAGGTTGGTTCTATGTATCCCTTCCTAGATATGGAGGGGGTGGTGGGGGGGTGTGAACGATGGTATAGCTCGATCGAAAGCCAGCAAACCTCCCGGCAGTTGCAGCACCAAGGTCGGAATCCCCCACCTCTGCCAACAACGGATGTTTCTGAAAGCGACATCAACATCCTCAAACTCGTCCTAGCAATCGCAACCGTCGTCGAAGGCTCAGGACAGTCCGATTTCGGCACCTCCCTCTATAATACAGTGAAAGCAGCAGTTGACCACACCCTCCACTCCAGAAGCTTCTCCATCTCCGATATACCCCTCATCGTGCTAATAGCGACCTATCATTTCCACTGCGACGAGGAAGCGCTCGCATGGCGCGTCATCGGTCAAGCGTCACGGATGTGTGTCGAGCTGGGCCTGCACCGCTCTGATAGCTTGTTCAAGAATTTCCCCGCCCAGGCCGACCGCGCACAAGCAATGTGCATCTTCTGGTCAATCTACTGTCTCGATCGGCGGTGGAGTTTTGGGACCGGCATGCCCTTCGCCATCCAAGACAGCGACATCGACTCTTCTCTTCCAGGGCCAGAGGTGGAGGGGCCGGGGACGCTGCCGTATCTGAACTCTATGATCGAATACAGCCGCATCGGGTCGCGGGTGTGGCGATCCGTCGCTGGGAGTGATGGCCGCGACTCCGAAGTAGAGATAAAGAAGGAGGATGTGGAATATTTGGATTATAAGGTGCTGCAGTGGCAGAAAAGCATCCCTCCCGACCTCCAATTACCCCCGCCTGGTGGACAGGTGCCGAACAGTAGGGCGCTGCATCGCTTGCAGGTTATCCTGTATTTGAGGTGTAATCAGATGCGGATCCTTATCCATCGGCCAGTCTTGCACTCCTCCACCAGCATCCTCTCCAACCTCTCCTACAGCCGTACGGTCGTCAATCTCGCAAAAGACACAATACACCACCTCACAACCCTCAACCGCACAACAGACATCTACCGCGCACAACAAGTCTGCTTCAACTACTTCCTCATCTCCGCCCTCGCAGTCCTCTTCCTGGCCTCCTGCCACGCACCCGTCGAATTCAGCGCTGCCTGCAAGGCCGAATTCTACGACGCTTTAGAACTCGTCAAAGGCTTCGAAGGCCGCTCCTACGTCTCAAAGCGTTTATGGCGCGCTATTCGGGGACTCAAGGAGGTAGGCCCGAGGTTGGGCTTAGAACAGGATAATGGGCAAGCGGAACATGAGACGGCGTTGGCGATGGCGGGGTTGGCGCAGGGCCATAATGGGGGGATGGATATGCATGGTGGAGCAGGAATGAATGAGGGGTTTGGTGGGATGGGAAACGGGAATGGGAATAGTCCGCCGATAAATGGGTTTCAGATGAGTACGGAGATGACGAATCTGTTTGAGGCTGCGTTGGGTGCGGGAACGGGGTTGCATGGTGGGTATGGGCCGGAGGGGGTGGATGGCGGCCAGATGCAGGGCCAGATGATGCAGGGTGGTGGGGGAGGGATATTTGGGGGGGAAGATGAGCTGTATAGGCAGTTGAGGGATCTGTTTTGATGACTTAAACTGCGAAGTACAGGATATTTATTTTTTATGGATGAGGTGATAAAGGTGGATGGGTTATGAGAGGTTTTGAGATGCCGTCGATGTTGTAGATGTTGTATTCCCAATTTTGGCACATAAAACTTGCGGAAATTATTGATATTCGGAAGACTATGTAGTGAGACCTTCCATGTCCTCTGATGTCGGTGGGGCGGTCATTTTCTGGATTGGGGTCTTTTCCGTCGTACTCATTCTCCCCGCTGCAATCGTGCAGTTGTTTCCTTCGGTTATTGGCCAAATCGATCGGTCGGTGTTGGTGTCTGAGTCTGATAGAGGTCAATGGCAGTTGCGGGAGAGTCTCGGATTGAGGCTACATAGTATGACCAGCCATGTCCTCCACGACGTCACTGTAAATATATTCTCCTGCTGCGTGGCTGACGACGGTGAGGGTGTCGTGGCTTTCGTTGTCAGGGTTACTGGAGTTGGGGGTGGAGTCTTCTCCGACGGCGTTTTCCGGATCGGATCTTCATCCTCGTTCTAGTCATTGGAATCGTCGCTGTCGCTTTCGTCGTTACTGAAAGATCTCGATGGGTCGGTTGTGGTCTCTGAGTTTGATAGAGGTCTTTAATGGCAGGCGGAATTATAGTCATCCTTGTTAAGGCTAGAAAGTCAGACACGCCACGTCCTCCACGGCGTCAACGTATATCGTGGCTGCTGCTAGCGTCCTATTGACGGGCGGTGTGGCGTGGGCTTTGTTATTGGAGTTGTTGGTTTTAGCTGCAGAATTTTCTTCACCTCTTTCTCGGTACGATTCTTCGTCGTCCTCTTCATGATCGATGGTCTCTATGACTGCAGCGGTGGCTGCCGGCCCACTCGACGGTTCGGGAGGGGCGCCGAGGTGGACGACCCCTCGACCCAGCTGCCGATCTTGACTAGCATCGGCGTCTGCGGGTCGGGGGGTCCTCCCTTGGTCTCGGCGTATTTGAGGGTGCGGACGACGCCGCCGTCGATGGACCGGGCCAGGGCCTCGGTGACCCAGTCGAGGCCGTAGGTGTGGAACGCGGTATGGGGATTGGAGACCGAGTGTCTTCCGCCGCCGTCGAAGGTGGAGTGGTCGCCCTTGCCGAAGTAGTTGGACTCGGTGGTGTAGCCGCCGAGCCACTCCCAGTCGACCTCGTCGAGGTCGTCTTACTCGAGCACGAAGGCGGACACGACGCCCTGGCCATCCGAGGCCGTCATGAAGGCCTCGACCTTGCCGAGAAGAAGTATCAGTCGGACTTCATCGGGGGCCCCATATTGCACGCCGCTGGGCTTTTCATTTTCGCTTTCAGCGGCCTTGGTCGAAAGATCAAACCTGGCTCCTATGTTCTGGGAACCCCATGATTTGCGGTGGCCCGCCACTTCTGACTGACTCCATCGCTCCATCCCCTGCCACTGCCTCACCACCCCACCACCCATATGCACTACGCCCGACATCCAGCTCTTGGTGGTCTTCTGGGTGATCCCTTCTCGCTGGTCTAGATGCTCCGTTCCTCCCAGATGACCAAAGATCATTTGTGCTACGATCCCTAACGGTGTAAGAGACTCACGATGAAAGAGACTAACTCCTTCCACCTCCTTCCACAAGGTTCTCTGCCCAACTGCTCGAGGTCGTTCGTTCTTCTCTCTGCGCGTCAACTACGTCTCTCCAATCCAACCTTCGTTTCCGCTTGATAACATTCACATTCACTTATATCTACGTTATCGCTGCAGGCGGCCATCTTCAGCGTCCTCTTTCTCCTCACCCTTCGCCCACATCTCGTGAAATTTATCGAATACCTCGTCCTATGTCAGTCTAAATACCTGACGTATCCGCAGATCCTCCACCGTCACTCACTCCTCGGGCCATGGAGTCCAGCAGGCTTCATCGTGCACGCCGCATACATTGCAGTCAATGTTTTCTGCCTCGAGTTCTGGAAGTTGACGGCCACGAAAATTGGCCTCCGTGCCGCGAACTTGGCTCTCATTAACGTGACACTATTCCTCGGGACCCACCTTTGCTTCCTTTCAAATATGTTTGGCATCTCTTTGAAATCGTGGCGAATAGTTCATCGCTCGGTGGACATGATGTCGTTCTTTCTCATGTTCCTCCCCATCCTCATCGTGGTTGCTAGCTGTGTCAGCTTCTCTCCGGGCGTGCCAGAAAATCTCTATGGCCTGATCGTCTGTCCCCAAACATTCAATATCCGAGTTGATCATGTCTGACAATATACAGGGCGGGTCGGCGTTGTGTCTCCTCGTTTTCTTCTCGATTTCCCTCCTCCGCAAGTCCTCCTACGATATCTTCCTCCGCACACCTAGTGTATTCCATTGTACGACATGTCATATCCCGGTCCAACTTTGCCTTTCAATCCGGCGTCGTGGTGTTTTGGAACAAGGCATGGGGTCGCCATTTCCCTCGAGTCTTCATCATTCATGTTGAATTATGGAAATAACGCGAATGTGGTATGCGACATATGGAAGAATGTGGCTGTTGCCGCCGCCGCCGCTCCTTTGTTTGTTCGCTGCCTGTTGAAAGCAGTACTATTCGAGAATTGGCTGATCCGTCCGTGGCCGGTTCCGTATAACGTTTGCGGATAAAGGGGCAGATCTACATTCCTGAGATCTGCTGCATCCGGCACAACACCGAAAACAGGAGCTGCATGTCTATAGTTATCACATATTAAAGAAGTGTAGATAGCCACAAGAA
>RCNJ01000218.1_pt1 | contig 38923 bp, 37 predicted proteins | sample 2041171 | NCBI WGS metagenome assembly RCNJ01 (sample SAMN09708213, study PRJNA481090) | feces metagenome | biome: feces | host: Pygoscelis adeliae | place: Antarctica: Rookery Lake | collected 2010-03-01 | reverse complement strand
GTCGGGCGAGAGAAAGATTGAGCCCAATGTTTGCTTACAGGCGGGGAAGCAAACAAATCGCCCTTGGCATCGTACGACCCGGATCTTTTTACCTTGACCTTCGAGAGGGGGGAAGCAAACATTGTACGCGTTCTTCCTCTTCACAAAAGGCTACACCAGCATCAGGGGCGACCTCTTAGCTCGTCTCCCGGTCGTTGTGGCTGCCGAAGCTGAAACGAAAAAGGAGACGGTAAAGCATGAAGCTCAACGGAAGCAGGAGTGGAGGGCCTTGTACGCGGAAGCTCGGCCAATGTTGAAGCCGCTCTTCTGGGTGGGACTGACAACGGGCTTGGTGGTTCGAGGGATTTACTTCATGATGTGGTTGGTGTTGACGCCCGCGTGGGTGGAACTCTCGTGGTACTTCCAAACGGGGTTTGTCGCAATGCTGGGCTTGCGATCCCGATGACATTTATATGGTTTATAACGTGGCTTGTTTATAGGTAGCCATGATGAAACTGCTGTGTTAGGCTATGGGATCAAGGTGACAGGCGTCGGGGCCTCTGCAGGTGCGGGGAGAACGGACGAGAATAGGCGGCATGCATGACAATCGGTTGGCGGGTTGGGGGATCCGTTGCTACGGGGCTGGTATGATGAAATGAATCCAGCCCTTCAAAAATGATTCCATTATGGGCAGAGTCAAGCTGCTAGTAGTAAAGCCTCAAGCATCACAAGCTGCGACCCGCTGCCATCAGCATGCTGCCGTCAACACGTAGTCGTTATGTAGCAACAGCACAGCTATGCGATGACCTTGACTTCGCTCTTGACCAACGCTGTGGAAATGTGCTTCAGAAGGCAGCGCCCTTGTCATAATTTGAATGCCGCGAATGGAATTTGCGTTTGAGTGATAAACAGCTAATGCTTTCCTTGTACTGGCTTAAATAAGGGGGAGGACTTACCTTGTTCCTCATCCCCGTCGCTTACGTATACCTTGTACGCCCAACAAGAATCAAAACTGGTTAATTTGTCAAAGACGCCAAGCAAATGTCTATTTAAGCAATTTCTCTTCCTCCTCGACAACAAACTAATCACAAATCAAGTTGGTCATCAGAACATGGTCGAGGAATTCTGACGCCGTCACCTCCATTGCCAAATATTGTGGCACGGGTCGATGGTAGTAGTCCCTGTCAGATTGTTATAAAACCTCTAAAGCTGAGCTTTTTGCAAGCTAGTGAAGACGGGTAGGTTTGTGGAGACTCTTGCTGCCGTCAACGTCACCCTCCTACTCCCATTGTCTGGTCTCCATGTCAAATCATCGGCGCCGCCCTGCAAAGCTTAGCGATTCGGGACAGGTAACACCTTACCTTCTCCGATACCCTGCAAGATGACTGCCAAAGTCTTCAGGAAAACGTCTACATAATCAGACTATCATCCTGCTCGGCTTTAACTACAACACTAATTACAATAGTGGAGAAAAGTAAGGGTATATGGATAATAACCCCAGCCGCCATCCGCCTACCAAATAGTGCTGTTTACGCGTTCGCAGCATCAGCAGTGCCTGTAAACTTTGATGCTTATCTGTTGTCAACTTGGGCGAGAGATGCCATAAGCACATGAGGTCAAATGGTGGTTGCTATCACCCCCTCTCTCGCCATCCATCATTGCCGCAACCCAAACGGCCCCAGCTGAACTGTGCCCAGGAAAGAGTGTAAATACGTAGCAGTGATTCCATATCAGCCAGGGACAATATTAAACCAAGCAACAGATATGTCGTGGTGGTTTAGTAATAGCGGTTGGCCTGGAACTAGGTATCTATTCGCTTCTGAGTCGGCTTTATATACGAGCTAAAACGTGGTCTTGATCAATTCCTGCTTTTATCTTCCTTGGTCGATGGCGCCAAGCGGCAGTTGCATCCGTGGACAGATTGTTGATTATCTAAGACTCAAGGCCGAATAGTGTACATAAACCCCTTCTCACTCGACTGAGTTTTGCATGCGCCAATTGGCAACCGTTTACCGATCCATAACTGAAGATTTCTGCGTTGTACGCATATTAGCATACTAAGTAGTTATCCAGTTTTGGGTTATTTCTGGCCCGCGCCATCCACTCCTCATAGCAGTTGTGGGTGCGGTGGACCGGGCTTGTTGTTGTTTCTGTTGCTGTTACCATGCTCTGCTAGTCAGTCAATATTGCATGTGACATCGTTGATGCGTTGCGATGGAAAATATGGGTATGCGGGGGGTATGTCAACGATGCTGGGCTGAGACGAGCTGGCTGAAGAAGCAGAGAGCCACGAGAAGTGCGAGGAAGCAAGAGAAAGGGGAGCGAGACAGCGAAAGGGGTGGGAGGTGAGGACTGATGATGCTTGAAGAGGAAATACACAAGGGCAACAGGGAAGACGGGAGATAACATTGAACCAGAGAAGAGAAAAAGAGAGAAATCCAAGTGGACTCGGTAGGCGCATCGATTCAGTTTCCGATCGGAGACAATTCGAAATAGCAAAAGTGAATGATTGAGATTGACTTGCAGACTGTTTGCTGGGTAGTGATCGTTCCGTCGTAATGGCCTCGGCCTTGCAGCTTGTTGCAGCGTTGCGTACTTGTGCCCTCGAGGAGAGGACATTGCTCATAAATCGGAGTTCGGAGCTCATTTTGTCGTTGTGCCCCCACTCACTCTCGTACAGCCTCGCACATCACAGAGACGTGTCTAAAAGCTCTCCACCTTGGTGCAAAACTGTATTTCAAAGCCTCTACTGATATGATCAGAAATCCATGGCCGTAGAAAGCAAACGCCATATCGCCTGTCAAAAAGCTCAGAAAAACCCCATGCCATGTATTATCTCGTTCTCATTTCTCGTTCTCATTTCTCGTTCTCATTTCTCGTTCTCATCTCTCATGAGCCTTGTCCCAATAAACGCGTCCATCGTAGAGTAACATCCTCGTCTTCACACATAAATTTTTGTAGCCTTTGTGTTTGAGTGTACGTGTAGTGTCCACAGCCGATGGGCCTCAGTTGTGACGAACACGGATTCTCGTTCGTTCGGCGATGGAGGCGGGATGTAGGTACAACTTAGTTGCAACCGCCGATCTGCTCCTGGTGGACCTCGAGAGTATCGCCATCGGCCATATCGAGCTGGCTTATATTAGCCCTCAGTCACACAACGTGGGGTAGATGTAGCGGGGTGGTTTGCGCCCAATCGTCTCCAGGCCAGCGAACTTCCACAATATCTCAGCTTCGAAGCTTGGGTAAACTCACGGTCTCCGGGCTATCAGTCGGCTGCACCCTAGATCCATCAAAGAGGAATCTGACACTGCTTGGCGCCTTTCCTTGACGCTCACAGAAGGCATCCATAAGCTTCTTGAGCTGGGTGGTACGTTTGATCTTGAAAAAGACCTCGTTGTTATTATCCGTCACTTTGATGTTGAGGTGCTCGGTTGCTGGGGCCTCGTCCTTGTTTTGGGCTGGGGAGCCGTTGCCTGCGTCTTGGGCGTCTGACATTGTGGTTGTGTTTGGGGTTTGTGCAAGGCTGTGAGTTTGTTAGATGTGTTCTAAGGTTGTATGGAGAAGGTGAGGCTGTGGCCTACTTTCTATCGGTAGTGACTTCTATCGGTAGTAGTGAGGTCGTATATACAGGCTTCAAGCTTGGTTATTTGATCGTAGTGTTGTGGAGGAAGCAGGGTGTTGTGGTGTGCATGTAAAGGTGCTTGCGATTTTGGAGGTGGGTTTAGGATGGCCGTGGCGCGAACAACGGGATTGGTCCGCGCTAGTGATACGCGACATGAGGTACAGACAAGGCACTCTACAATGGACGGTGCTTGAAGCTTCGGTTGCTGCGAAACGACGGAAGGAACAACTATATTAGAAGTTCTGTCGCTAAAATAAAATCGGTCATACTCTAATAAATTACTACAGTCGAAAATACACTATTTCTTTGGCCGGCGTCACGTAAAGCGGTCAACCTCAAATAGACGTCATGGTAAATTTTCACGCCGTTCCTGGATTATTCGGACCTGACAAAGGAATCATGGCGCATCACAATCTGACACTTCTCGCAGGCAGCAAAAGACGATATAGACAGAGATCCTCCTTGCAAACCCCGTGCTGTAAGCTTCTTTCCACTTTCTCCTACATTCTTTCCCCATCTCACGCGCTGATGTCTTCCCCAGTGTGCAATTCAAGGTTTGACAACTCTACCGACCTCAGCCTCGCGGGTAGGTTCCTTCGTCGCACACTAACAGCTTCAGATTGCTTGGGCAAGAATGGTTATGATGAATCAAAGTGCACAGCTGAGATAGATGCGTTGTATGAGTGCTGTAATCAGTTCTATAAGCAGAATGGGGATGATGCGAAGAGTGTTTGTTGTCCGAAGGCGAGTTTGTTGAGGCTCAAGATAAAGCAGCTTGCCGACCAAAAGGCAGCAAAATAGAAACCGGACGCAACACACCCCGGATCGCAAGAACCAGATCTGGCCACTGCTCGTTGTGAATATGTAAATGCCTGACTGCGAAACCTTCCTCATAACCCAGCTCAAGGCTGCTCAATGATGAAAGCACATTTGTGATGTACCACTCCAATTTAACGCTATCCATCAACCCTCTTGCGAAGTCAGGTAACTGTTGTAAGGAAGCAGAGTCCTTATAGGGCCTCTTCAGCACGTAAAAGATCCTCTTGGGACCTCACCCACCATCAAATAGTGGGCGCGAGACTCTAAATAGAAACCCATGGTTTTTAAACATTGTGAAGAAAAAAGGAGAGTTTTCCAAGGGAGGAGAAGAATATTTATGGTGGGCTGCGGTGCCAAGGCTTTGCGCTTAGATGGGTTTGGCGAGTTTGGATTTTGTGGGGTGGGCGCGGCTGGCAGACAGAGGGTAAACGCGCTTCATGGCTCAGGTACACAGGCGGCCGCGCAAAACATACCAACCATTGAGAGCCTCACCAACCGGAGCTTTAACAGGTTGGTCGCAACCACCAACTTTTTGTTTACTATTCCAAGACAACCTCAGCCACCTTCCAACACAACAAATGAGCTCTTGCCTATAGCTATATCAACCACAACATAACGTCATGGCTCCTTCTAGCACAAGACAAGGCACGTTGGGAGAGGTGCCAGACCTTCAAGCGACCGGCTTCAATGTGCTTCGCGAGGAGAGCTGGCAGCATTTGGGCGATGTATGTTTGGCGCGCATTCATTTTGAGCTCAGCAAAGTTAATGAAGTCTAGGAGGAGTCACGCTCAGACGATTCAGAAATGTCCGAGGAATACCTGAACGACAACGGCGAGCTCGAATACATCGAGGAAGAAATGATGGAGGACGAGCTAGACGAAGACGATATTGGTGGGTTCCATCAAATTTAACACACAAGTCACTCACTGACATGTCTGAGAACGTGAAGAAGAGATGCAAAGAAGATACATGCCAGACACAAGAGCCGACGAGATAATACACCCACTGCGCGAAGCAGCGAACAGAGTCGGCAGAGAGGTGGAGAAGTTCGCCGAAGTTCTGGATGGCTACAATCCGAGGAGGGCGCTGAACGACGAGGAGAAGAGCGAAATGGCTTTTGGTCTGATTGAAGAATTTCAAATTATCGCGCAAAACACCGTGTTGCGATTGCAAGAGCAGCACGCTCGCCGTAACAATGGAACGCAGAAGCACATTGAGCACTACAGCTCACCCGACGCCATTGACAATGACGAATCTGTTTCGGCAGCAAACTGCACCAAGACCACCCTGGAAGATTTGCACAGATGGGAGATTGAATCACGCACCTGGGATCTCCTGCGTCGCATGGCCACAATCGACAATATCTCCGCCGGCACCGAAATCAAGAATAGTATCCATCGCTACTCCCCAGAAAGCGAAGTATGGGCCTCCTTCCTCGACAGCGACAAGCTCGGTCTCGAGCGATCTACAGTCCTTCAGTGGCTCAAAGACTCAGCAGACCTTGACAGACCACCCATCCACGAGATGGTCCAGGACCTGCAAGCGAACGCTCAGCGCGGCGAGATCACTGCCCATGGATGGCTACACACGAAAGAGGCGATTAAGAAGCAGAAGCGCCTCCATGCGTGGCCATATATCCTCGACCATACCTCGCCTGATGTGCAGCGCATTCATCTTAATCAGACTAAGACTGAGCCGCTGATCAGCCAGCTCGACCCGGATGCGCCAGCTCGTCAGGATAGAAAATTAGAGGCGCCAGACGAGTATTTTGAGCGCTCTATCTGGCTTGGCTGCTTTGAGCTGCTGCGCAGAGGTAGGACAGGAAAGGATATCCAAGATTGGTGTCAGGAGAGACAGGAGGTGTGGCGCGCAGTGAGCATGTCTGGGCTGCCAGAGCTGGACATGAGCCCTGCGGACAGTGTTGCGGATTCAAAGTCGAAAGCTCTTTGGAGACGAATGTGCCATGCTCTCGCTAACCGCGAAGGCATCGATAAATACGAAGCCGCCATGTACGGCGTTCTCAGCGGGGACTACTACAGCGTCCTGCCAGTTTGCGAAATCTGGGATGACCACCTGTTCCTGCACTACAATGCTCTCGTCCGCAGTCAGTACGAGACGTACGTGCTAAAGAACTTCCCCGACCGGATCTCACAGAAGGCTCTAAGCCAATTCAACGCATTCGACGCCGCCCAGTTCTACAACGGCGACCAGACTACCGCCCATAAGATCGTTTTACAAGTCAATGACGTTCCAAATATGGAGGCAGAATTGAGCAACTCAATGAAATACCTCCAAGGCGTCCTCGTAGCAAAAAACTTCCACGACTTCATCATCCAGCAAGGCATCGCCCTTGCCGTGCAGAAGAAGCCAGAGTACTTCAAACAGCGCCTCTTCAAGTACAGCTCCAGCGCCATGCCAAAAGGTGAAGGTATCGATGACCCGTTCGTCAAGATCACGAACTTCGACGGCATGCGCGCAATTACACATATGCTGCTTGTGTATAAGAGCTTCGGGATGCATTTCAAACGTGGCCATGACCTGGAGGCCATGGAGAATATTATCGTCACATATATCGAGATCCTGCGTCTCTCGGCAAAGGAAGAACTCATTCCTCTTTACGCTGTGCAGCTGTCAGAGGCTAGGTGCTACGAGACGCTGAGCAGGGTGCTGGTGGATGTCACAGACGACTCGCAGCGCGTGACGCAGATCAAACTCATGAACGAATTGGGGCTTGACATCCACCGCTTCGTGAAGGGGCAGATGAGCGCCGTGTTTGACGACCACACTGATACCACGACTGGATACCCGGCGGAGGGATTCAGGATTGTGCCTGAGGGGAAACTGCCGATTACGCAGAATCTGACGGTTGTCACGCCGGATTTCATCGGCGCTGAGTTTGCGAGTGACTCTGAGGAGTGGTTGATGATTCGCGCGTTTGAGTGGTTTGGATATGTAGATGGGCTGTGGGTCGATACTTTCCAGACGGGCGTGAAGCTGTATAAGCGTTTCTTCAAGCAGCAAAACCTGAGGGCGTGTCGCGCGCTGAGGGAGGCGATGCCGACAGAAAGCGTGTGTGAGCTCAAATCCGAGCCCATGCTTGGCGGTATCTACAACCTTGAGCAGTTACTCGACGACACGCACGAGGACTTGCCTGCAGCTATCGACAAGGGGGCTGATAGGAATGTGTTTAGCCAGTTGAGAAGGTATATGGGACACACTGCCAGGTTATATCAAGACCTCGAAACTCTGACGTACGCCATATCCTACTGCGAAGATATTGCCGGAGGCCTCCACGAAATCCGTGAGGCGCAAGAAGAGCAGAGATACGCTGCTTCGGCCCAGCTGCGATCGGCTTTTAAGGATAATTTTGATGTGCTGAAGAAGGAGTTTGAGAAGATTCTGCTGAAGCCGTTCTTGGAGGAGAGCTACACACTAGGTATGTATTCCCCGTTTTCCCATCCATCCGTTTCCCCTTCGATTTTGTTTCTGGGATGGATTTGGATGACTTGGATGTTTGGCGTGAACTGAAAGGATGCAGCTGCTAACACAACCCCAGACGATGCCGAAATCTCCCAGTTGAGAGAAGTCTACATACCAGAATGCATACTCGCCTACGACTGGCTTATTTCCAACGCTGGTTTGTACATCTCTCGAGACAACCTCGTCGACTGTATGGATTTATCCACACGCATAGCTGCCAACGAGCAAATGGTTGAGTTACTGCAGAAGAGTGGCAGGATGAAGACCTTTGTGCAGCTCTTGGCGAGTAATGCTGTTGCGCATTTGAAGGGGACGGGGGTTGGTACTAGGACCGCCACTGCGAGTGATTTTAGACGGGAGAAGGGGATGAACCATACGTTGTGGAAGGTCGGCGTCTGAAGTGGAGATGGGACGGGAAGGAAAGCAGGGGAGGGGCCAAGGGGTAAGGGGTACAGGAAGGGAAGGAACTTTAACAAAATGACAAGTCGAGGATGGATATAGTTCAATACAGTGCTGCAATTTGAGCAATTTTCACCGCCGGTACGTCTCGAGGTATAGGTGATACCTAGGATGAACGTTGTGTCAACACCTGACGACACGCGAGCATATAACCATGCAGAATGGGCCTCTAATTCTTCGTTCTTCAAGAGGCAATTAATGCCGTTCGTCGCGTCTTATGTGCTCGGAACAGCGATTTGAGCTCTTGCGCTATAAGCTGAAACGGAGCTGACTAGACAGAATGACAATGCGATGCCAACTGTCGTGCTTTGATTTCGATGATATCGAGTAACCAAAACAGAGGGGGTGTTAGCAGAATGCCTCTCGAATCTTGGGTCAGATCTACCCAATGCTGCGACGAGTCCTTGCAAGAATAGCGGGATTTGGAGTATCGTTGTCTGAGTTCCGCCATTGAATCGCGTCTGTATGCATGCAATGGCTCGCGGCCTTGGTCTTCTGGTTCACGAGTCGACGAAGAGTTGTGGATTTTTGTTGTGGAGCAGACGAGCATGGAGGACGTGGTTATAGGCTTCGACATTTTATCTCCACCTCCCAATAAGCGAAATTCTCCCTCTCAAAGAGGCTAAGGCAAGAAAACCGATCGGGGCAAGGTATCAGGAAGTTATTATAAATCGGCCCGGCACAGAGGCTAATCGGAATACATCACCACGTAAATACTCGGTTTCGATATCCTAATATGACTGATAACTCGAGTGTAAACGATTCTGTTGACGTACGATGTTGCGGACTAGGTGGCAGCTACCTTCAGCAAAATCAGCTATTGGGAGTACTGTCAATAAGTACTCTGCCATCAGCCACACATCATAACGGCCCAACACGAAGTCAGCAGGTTAGCAGCTCACCGTCGGCGCTTAGGTATTAGTTGGCGGCATGTCAGCCAGAAGGGCCCAATGAAATTCGAGACTTAGAAGCATGTGGTGTTGGTTGAGCAGAACTCGGATTGGCAGGCAGAATAGCCAGGGATGGGAGGTACTGCTTTTATACTCCCGGGCTTCAGTTCTTTGCTGCATACAACAGCTGTATTGTAGTTTGTGGGCGGCTGGAAGAGCGGGGAGCTGAACAGATACGCAACATATAGGAACCGAAGTGCATATAAAAGGCCTTGAACGAGCACGATGCTCTTTCAGTAAACAAGCTATGGAACCGAATTTGAGCTAGACTTGAATCTAGGGAGAAGGGAGGCTGCAGGTTGGGATACATTAAGAGATACAAGGTTAATTAAGCTGTACTGTGCTATTTGTAGTGATTGGAATGATGGCATTGGCCCTGGTGGTAGCACCAGTAACAGCTTGGCGCCCCAGATTGGGGTGCAGCTTCAAATGGTCTGCTAGAAGTTAAGCCGCAAAGCGGATTATGTCTTAAACTTCAGCTTCTGATTTCTTGCTACTGAATAGCGAGGCCGGGGTTGTGTTGAAAGTGCTTTTATACTCTCAGGCCTCAAGTCGTCTCGGCAAATAGAAACAATGCCAAGTTGGCAGACCCGATTGGGAAGTAGAAAATCCGGCAGAGTTTTCAATATATTTCAGCGAGATGTATATAAGACCACTCGTGCAATCACAAAGCTACTCAGCAACGAACAATTGGAGAATGACCAAGCATACATGAGGTGGAGCTGACCCGACCGGTTATCAACATTGGAAATATAAGCGCCCGCCTTCCACCTGACCTCGGTGCTGGTGCACCACAGAGTACCATAAACTATGGGGCGTGTTGGCCGTGAGGCCGAGGAGTTGAAGGCATAACTCGGTTGTGGTTATAATTGTGGTTGCCATAGAATACAAGCTGTCCGCACTTGTGGCGGCCTCCTTACATAGCTTCAGCTTCTGCCCTTTGTGTACTTAGTCTTGAGACGGATGGTTTGAAGTAGGTTGTGATGGTGATACCAACAGTGGGATCATCACAGCAGGTATCTGAAGGCTGGGAGATGACATAAATTGATATTGATGCCCTCTTTGACTCTAGCGGTTGCAAATTGGTTCACAGACATCATATTTCAGGAAGAGCATGAGAACAAAGGGAGACAGGACGTGCTCAACAACTAAAAAACTAAACCCTGTCGTCCTATTCCGGGATGATATTATGCCCTCAAAGGAGGAGATACAGAATGGGGGAAATATGACCATGATAAGGTATCTGTAACAGTGAAAATTATTGATTGTCGCCAGAATGCCTGATGGCTATATAGAACATCGGACTCGGATTGTATCATTCCATGGGGGATTTTTTCCCGAGACTTGGGCAAAAGGTCGTCACTAACGGACGGACATTACTTCGAAAGTATAAAATCAAGCTTTGTCATAATTGATTAAGCAAGACGATCGACATACTTGTGTCTCTGCCCGATTCTTTGGTTTCCGGATATCCCTCGCCGTCGTGGATCAATCACCAAAACGTCCTGATGATGGCATTGTTGTGGCCGCGTCGCCCCGCAACACGCGCCAAGAGGCGGCAAGATTTATTTGGGTCCCGACGTTGAGGCGGAGCAAGGCTGGGCCCTTCTTTTGGGGAAAATGGCGAGGCTGAAACGTGTGGGCTAGCCCCAACCTTCCCGCCCCCGACGAACTCCACCAATCACGGAGGTACAATCTGAGATCAGACAGGGGGACACGACGACCTCCAAAGGCGGCTTGGCTGACTTCGTTGACGGCCAGAGACAGCCATTTATTCCTGTCTGGTCGCGGCGGGCTCATATTGAACAACCTCACTTTCACCTGATCTGATCCTACTTCTTCTTGTTTGCAACGGTTGCGATACTTATCCATTTCATTGATTGGCGACGAAAGAGCTTAATACCCTGCGACGACAGCTCGAACTTCTTGTGAGTCTGCCACGAAGACCATCTCCCTAGAACGAAATAAAACCACGACTTCAACTTTCTTTGTTCGAGCGTTGCTCACGATTTTCAACCATCAGGGTGTATTCAATGAGCAGTGCGAAAGCATCATAAAGCAAACGTGAATCACAACGAACTGCTTCTCTGTCTTCGACATCACACACAATCCGTGCCAACGACAAGGAGAGCTGCCCAGCATGAGGCAAGCTTTGCAATCGCGGCGCAATGCCACCAGAACATCGTCAAGCCTGATTCTCTCATATGTCGCGGACTGGTTCGTTCTCTTGTAAGCTCACCTCCCTCCGTCCCAGCCTCACGTCCTCACTGCTCTACTGCACACAAACTAACACTGAGCCAGAGCCGCCGGCGCCATCGCAACCTGGCTCGCCACAATCCCCCCCAACAGACGCCCGTTCTCTCTCGGCAACCCCGATATTTCCTTTCCCCACCAAAAGGACACCGTCAGCGGTGAAGTCCTCATCATAGTCTCCATGCTCGTCCCTGCCATAATAATCGTCTTCGTGTGCCTTATCCTCGTCCCCGGTCCCACGGTTCCAAAATCCGTACCAAAGAACTTGATCTGGAAGCGCAAACTCTGGGAATGGTTCACGGGCTGGTTGGGCCTTGGGATGAGCTGCGCTGGGACGTGGTTCATTACGAGTGGGTTGAAGAATCTGATCGGGAAACCGAGACCGGATTTGTTGGATAGGTGTATGCCGGATGTTGCGAATTTCGCAAAGCATGTGCTGACTAGCTTTCCAATTACGCCAGATAAGATGAGTTTGGTTGGGGCGAGTATTTGTACGCAGACGGATAGCGATATTTTGGATGATGGGTGGAGGTCTTGGCCCAGCGGACACAGCAGTTTCTCGGCAGCAGGGCTAATCTACCTCTCCCTCTTCCTAGCTTCCAAACTCGCTATCACCATTCCGTTCCTTTCTCACCACAACGGAGACGCCCAGAGCGCGATAGATTACACCACAGCCTTCCCCTCACGCTCCTCCAGGGCTCCATTATCAACTTACCCAATCTTACCCATCTCCCGCGGGCAATCCTCCATAGACCACTCCAAGTCATCAAGTGGACATTCAACGGAGGTAGCGCACAACCTTAATCCGCGTCTGATCAGCGCACGCAACCAAGCAGCCTCGCCGCCCATCTACCTCCTAGCACTCTGCTTCTTACCGACCGCAGCAGCTATGTTCATCGGCGCTAGTCGATATTCCGACTTTCGCCACGCAGGTTTCGATGTTTTATCCGGCTCTGTGATTGGGACTGTCAATGCTTTTTGGGCGTTTAGGTATTATCATCTTCCGATTGCTAGGGGAGCAGGGTGGTCATGGGGTCCAAGGTCTAGGGGCAGAGCTTGGTGGGCTGGCATCGGAGTCGGAAGCTACGTAGGAGATGAGGAAGGCGATAGGAAACGCAGAGATGAGGAGGCGGCTATGGGAGAGGCTGTGATGATGGACGACATGATGGATCCGGATAGTGCGAGTAGGGCGAGGGATTTGAGTAGGAGTAGAGATGGTGGACATGATAGAGAGACTGTGGGTATTCCTTCTGGCTACACAAATGATGACGGTGGGAGGATGAGAGATGAGGGGATGGGTGGGATTGGTTATGCGGAGCCATACCCGGGACCCGGCCAGTCGAGATCTACACACAGTTCACAAGAACCGAGGTTGGAGGAGATTAGGTTCTGAGCGGGTGGGCCGAGGTGCACAATATTTTTAGAAGGAGGCTGATGGATTTGCTAGGATGAATTTGAGTTACTTGAGCGCCGCGGCGTCGGTGAGGATCCTATGTTTGGGAGTTACGGGGAGGGCGCGAGGCGTGAGGAAGCGAGGCGTCTAAGGAGCAACACGACGGATACGCGGAATGGCACAGAGGATTCGGACTTTGATACTTCATACCACGGAGGCAGAGCTAGGTTGGCCAGTCCGGGGATGGCGATATAAGCCTGGATGTCTGGGGGGAGAGGAGACAGCGAAGGGAAATTGTAACATTACGAGCGCAAAATCAGCAAATGGATTTTCACAACATCTGAGGGATGGCCTTAGAAGGGATAGAGTATACACGGTTAGACACAAGCGCATTGCACGTCTTCATTTTTATGACCATTACAAAGTGCCAGGGAAACAAAACGGCATTGTGCACGCAGTCTTAAATGTCAAATCTATATATCATCGAACTCCCCAAATTATTCAGCAGCGTTCGCCAATTCAATCACCTTCCTCGCCGCTTCCTCAAAATCATCATAAGCATAAAGCTTCAAACCCGACTTTGCGATGATTTCCTGTCCTTCAGCTTCGTTCGTCCCGCGTATGCGCACAACCACAGGAACCTTCATCTCCAACTCTTTGAAAGCCAAAAGTACACCGTTCGCGATCATGTCCCCCAGCGTAAGTCCACCAAAGATGTTGACAAAGACAGCCTTCACCCTCTCATCCCTCAAAATAACCTCAAAACTCTTCTTCACAGTCTCTGACGTGGCCTTCCCACCAGTATCCAAGAAGTTTGCGGCTTTCCCTCCAGCATCAGCCAACGCATCCACCGTGTTCATGGCCAGCCCCGCACCATTTACCAGGGTCCCGATGTTGCCCTCACCCGCATACTTGATATACACAATCCCATGCGCCTCAGCCTCAATCTCAGCCGGATCTTCGCTATCAATAGCTCTCAGCCCATGGATATCCGCCTGTCTCTTCGTTGATCTGAATGCCGCATCATCGAAGCCGAAATGTGCGGATACGACCTCCAGCCCCCCAAGGTGCTCAACGATATTCGTCTCCAACAAAAACGCCTCTTTCTCCATGAATAGGCCGACTAGTTTGTTGATAAGTGGCTTCAGACTCTCGGTAGCAGAGCCGTGGAGGCCGAGGTGCGCGGCGATGGCGGGGACGGGGGAGAAGTCAAAGCCCTTTTGGTAGTCGAAGGGAAAACTCTTGGTTTGTTCATAGATCGATGATGCGTCGGTGGTAGGGCTCACAACAATAGCTGGAGACTTAACAGTCCTGTCAATAGCAACAGACAAAAGGCGACGCTGTTTTGCATTGCGTACTGAATGGGTGGAGGTGTTGATTCCGTGTTGACGGAGGAGGTCGAAGGAGTGGTCTTCGCTGATATACAACGTTCTTTCCTGCTGTGTTGAAGGGGTGATAACTCTGGCGGATGGGAATGGGGTAGGGCGGAGACGGCGGGCGAGGGTGTGTATGCTTCTCTTCTGGCCGGGCACGCTTTTGGTGACTGCGGAGCCGGAGCTGGCGCGACCAGATTGGCCGAGGAGGGTCTTCATGACTTCGCCGAATTTGGCGGGGTGGTTGACCATCGTTACTCCTACCTCTTGGAGGGCACGGATCTTTGCAGAAGCATCAGGCTCGTTTGAGGCTGTGAATGCTCCCGCATGGCCCATCACTCTTCCTGGCGCGGCATTGACGCCTCCTATTAATGCTGCGATCGGCTTAGGGTTGGAGCTGCGGATCTTGTATTCTTTGATCCACTGCACGGCCTCCAGTTCACTCTTACCGCCTATCTCTCCAATTATCACAATCCCTTCCGTCTGGTCATCATGCTCAAACACCCTCAACGCATCGACGAAATTGGTGCCGGCGATTACATCGCCTCCCATGCCGATGCAGAGGGATTGGCCCAACCCGGAGCGCGTGGTGGAGGCTACGGCTTCGTAACTAAGGGTTCCCGATTTGGCGACAATGCCGATTCGACCGGGGCTGAAGCAGGGAAGCGGTTGAAAGCCGATGCGGCAGTGGCCGATGGCGGAGATTATGCCGGGACAGTTGGCGCCGACGAAACGAGATTTGGATTGAGTCTTTAAAATCGAGTTGATCTTTAAATCGGTTAGTAAGGTGGTGAGAAATTAGGGGTGATACGCACTCTCATGATGTCGTGGATGGGAATGTGCTCTGCTACTGCGACGATCAAGGGGACTTCGGCTTCGATGGCTTCTTCAATTGCTTTTGGTGCTTGGTGGGCTGCTACGTAGATGCCTGTTGCATCTGGCTTCAACTTTTCCATTGCCTGACTTCTTGTCAGTATCACGTTTTGAGCTGGTATAAGACAACTTACATCTCTAACAGTCGGCAAGACTGGCAAGCCCAAATGCTCTCCATTCTTCCCCGGTGTCACACCGCCCACAATGTTGGTTCCCCAAGCAATACTTTCTTTAGCATTTGAGGTGGCCTATTCGAAATTAGCACTCCCAATGGTTTCTCAGTCCTTCTTGTGAAACTCATACTTGTTTTCCTGTCACATGTTAGTCTTCACTCCAAGCCGAAGGCGTCTCAGCAGCGAAACATTAAAACAAACCTGTGAATCCTTGGAATATAACTCTAGTATGCTTTCCAATTTTCAAATTCTCAATCGTATCCTCATAACTCTTTCTCTGAGCCGTTGAGCTGAAAGTGGCCGCTCCACTGAGGGTGGAAGGAAGGCGGAGCACCCGAGTGGATGGTCTCGCGGAACGAAGCATTGCGAAAGAATGCAGCTTAATGCAGAACAAGCAGAGTATGAGAGAAGGAAGGAGTCTATGAGAGGGAAATGATGTATGAGAAAGGAGAGGAGTATATATACAACCTATATGTTATACCCGAAGCACTCGGCAACCAATTAGTTGTCGGATATAAGTTCGACATGCCTAGGCCGGAAATAACGCGTGCCCCATCACGACCGTTGCCCGTACCCCAGATTTCACCTAGCGGGCGTCCTCGGCACTTAAGCCAAATGCGGACTAAAGCTCATTCAGGCGAGCCTCGTCATCTTTACCCCGCGTAACCTTGAGGGTTTAAGTGATCATCGTCTGGACCCAAGATCTGAGCCCTGAGCAAGTTTTCAACTTCCAAGAATAGAACAGCTTTGGATATACCCCAAAGTTCGACGAAGTTACAACATCATCAAAACTCGACGGATACATTCACATCCTTCAGTCCATCCACAACATCCACTGTATAGATTCGATCTATCATTCCCTCCACGACTTAACAAATAACTGAAGACTCGAGGTTCAAAATGTCCGATGTGAAGAAGAACGCCCGCGCGATGTCCCGCCAAACCAACGGTTCGTCGTCTTCTTTCATGCGCACCCTTAATTTGCATGCTAACCGGTTTCCCACAGACCTAGACAACGCCCTCGCCTGCCTCTCCCTCGCCGCACCACCCTCCTCCAAATCTTCGTCTATCCCCACACCCACCTCCAGACCGCTTCTCAAAGAGTACAGCGAGACATCCAAAACGCTTTTCTCCGAGTCCGACGACGACGACGACGACGTCGCAGAGGATTGGGATGCAGCAGCCGATTTCTCATCAGATAACGAAGCCGCCTCCCCCAAAAACAATTCTGGCGCCGCATTACCCAAAAACTCACACTTCAGGATAGATTCCACAAACGGTCCCAACGTCCCACCGCCGACACCCATCTCTCCCGCAAACTCATACGGCGGAGGATCTCCGTTTCCGTTTGGCTCGCCAAATACGGCGAGTAGCTCCATCGCAGACAGATTCGCGCAATCCCCATCGGGCCATGCTCCTTCCTCTCCGCGCCGCTCCTCCTCTCGTACCACACAATCTTCAAGCTCGAGGACACCGACACTGAGGGATCCCGGAGTAAGGCAGGAAAAGACAGACGCGGTGGCGAAAAGGCTTATTGCGGGCGCACTGGGGATCAAGGCACCGAAGAAGACGGAGGAGCAAAGACAGTATGATCGCGCGGTGAGAGAGAAGGAGATGAGGAGGCGGAATGAGGAGAAGGAACGGGTGAATAAAGGGGAGGAGGAGAAGGAGAGGGCGAAGGCTGCTGTATGGGAAGATTGAGGGCGGGGTTTCGAATGAAAGGATCGGGGGAGGAGAACCTGTGGCCCCTGCAGCTCCCTTTGCGGGGTTGATGGTGAGTAGTGTGTGGCTGGGTGAAGCGAGAGAGACTACCTCGGGTGTAAGTGGCGAGGAGTTTTGGGGTGAGATGATGGACATACTGCCGGTGCTTGTATGTTGCATTTTGGACGCTTCCTATGGAAAAGACAAGTATCACGGTCGAAAGATCCATCTAAACAGTTTCGGAGTTTGGCGAACGTGTCTGCGATTGGTATGAATATAAAGAGATGATATCACCAACCAGTTGCTATCTAATTCTATGCCAGTCCACTTTCCAGAGTGTACTCGTACACCGAGGACAACCTGCCATCATCAGGAGTTGGTTCAAAGGGCAAGTCGATCCCTGATGAAACAAATCCGCTACAGCTCTAGTCTTCTATCAAACCAGGAGGCTCGCCAACCATATCAGCTTCTTTGAGGCCTTGATTTCTGGTTGATGAATAAGAGCTTGGCTCAGCTTGAGCTGTCTTTTTATACTTTACTACTCAGCAGTGTTCAACCTTTCAGCTTTCCCCTGGCAGCTGTCTATGCAGTGGAAACAAAGCTTAGGATTGAGAATGTCGAAGATCAAAAGCAAGGCGCATAAAGCAGTGCGAAGAATGATGGGCGAATTGCTTCCCCAGAATCACAAAATAAGAAGCAAGTCAAAGCCATGCCGCCTCTACTACCCTGACCTGCAGTCAACCAGGTTGATAGTCCATGAAATGCTCAACTGTTCCACTGCGGAGTAGCACATCCATGAGATACTATTACATGCACCCATATTATCAACGCCAGCACTTCGATTCAAAACGACCACTGCGCCCTACCAACTCTCCAAATATCCACATTCTGCGAGCCATTGAGTAGAGTTACCAGCACAAGCCCATGTGTATTGTATGATGGTTGAGTTGTTCTTTGTTAGGTACGTTTGTGGTGCGAAAGGTGGTCTTCATATACACCTGTCTCAAATGTCTTGCTAACCAACTTCTCGACTATCTACTTCCCAGACCTTTGATAGACGTCAGCCCTAGCCTCGTGACCAGCCGAGAGCTGAAGCTCAGGAGTATAGAATGCCGCCTTGTCCGCCTTTGCACTTCGTGTTCTGCAGCGCAAATTAGAACCCATTCATAAGGAACATGCTGCTAGGCCCGCAGCCTCCGCATGCCCCAACCGACAGACATGCTGCAGGCTAGTAGCTCAATCCGGGCGCCAAACTGATAAAACGGCACATGCTGAGGCACCAATCACCCGGTATTTGTGCTGTCCAATACCCACTTGCGAGCGGTGTTCTCATTTCGCAGCGTCCTAGGAACCGTACTGACTACATCTGACCAGAACTCTTAAACTTCATTAAGATCCAGCTCCATAAGAGGCGAGCACACTGAAAATTGCTGCTGATGACCTATTTCATGATTCATTCTTACTTGCTGACTTTATAGACTTCTGGGGCCAACAGCTTTCTCAATGCATTTTTCTTCTTTCTCTAGAGACCCGTGCCGTGCGGATAGTGCGCGGTGCTCTCATTACCGATACCAACATTCCAGTTCTAGAGTACAAAACACCGAGAAGTTGGCGAGCGAGGTGTGGCAAACCACGAAGTTACGTAACCTATGGGAAACTAACTGATCGACGGCTGGCACTAATGCTACAACTTTCTATCATAGTTGAGGCAGGGGTCAATTCTCAGATTTTCTCTCGGCTCGGTATGTTTCGGGACTGGCGATATTGTGTATATTGGTAGCTTACTGCCACCACAGCTAGAACCTCGTCTGTCGGCGCTCAGCTCATTCCCTCTGTTCTTTTTTTTTCCTGCAGAAACCTCATGCCCCCAAGGCTTTTGGATCAGATCGACGCTCAAGAAATTATAACTTGTTCGTGCGAGCTGCCTTCGCAAGCATATTCGGCTCGGTGAACCTCCTACTAACACCGTGTACTCTTCTCTATAGCACCCGTGTTTTGACTTGGACATGCCCCATCCTCCAATCACTAACAGGTCAGGAGAAGAAGGCAAAACCAAGTCGAAGATAACCAAAGAGAAGAGTATACAATGCGTCCGGCTCCTCAAAGCAGATAGGTATCAAACGCAAATTCCTAGTAGGAAAATAAAATGACCCTTGACCCAACGTTACGTACTGAGCGGAAAGTGCGTGATCCAGGCCAAGTCCCCATTAACGAGGGTATATCAGACGGCGTAGTAAGCTAAGAATAGGAAGAGTAAAGAAAAATTACAGAACGGAAATTGGGCCATGAATCTTGGAAGCGTGTGTAAAGACAAACAGCTAGTTCAGACGACTTAATAGGCAAATGCTAATCTGTGAATACGGAGCGTAGTCGGATTTGTAGGATGCTAGGCGTAATACCCACATATGACGATGTTGAAGGGAAAAGGAATGAGACAGAGATATAGGAGCACTAGGTGATCACGAAGTCACCAGGAGCAAATTCATCATACGAATCCATTTTTTATAGTACAAGTTACATCTGCTTCATGTAACACCAATTAAGCAAGCTATGATTGTGCGATTCCTTTCTCTCTCCCTCGGCCGCCGCCCTCCCCGCTCAGTCCCATGAAAGAGACCCAGTACGGATGCACGGGTACAGAGAAAGCAAATGTGCCAAAACTTCCAATCCATGCATGCGGTGACGGCAGCTTTTCCTTCCCCTCCTCCTTCGCCTCGTTGTGCTTCTTCCTTTTCCCACCTCGACGTGTCCGTTAACCGTCTATAATGTGATTAAGTCCGAATTGCAGGTATCAGAACGCAGGCCATGCCGCCGATGCTGCCCAGAGTAAAAGCGAGAATAACACACCCTGATTCCAGGTGTCCAAGTAGTGTTTGATGGAGCCGTACGCCGTGACGCCCGAAGTGGAGCGATAGGTAGTCGAAGTGGCGTCGTTTTTTGTTTCTGTAGTGATGTGTCACTGATCGGATGTCGTGTCCGATTTACTGTATTTTATGATTTTTTCTTTGACTAGAGATGCCTGTTACGGCTGCTATGTTTATTGTTGTCATGTTTCCAATGGCATTTGATGTGATACGATGATGTTTCGCGAGATCGTGTCGAACATTTGTGCCGTGTAATAATGGTTTCGCTGGCCATTAGGTGAATAAGCTGATATCGAGCTTTCAATTGCGTCAATAATGATAGGTCTTTCGTGTCCTCGGCGGAGCGGCGTAGGTATCGTGATCATAAGGGTAGTGGGTGTCGGATGTTGTCGAAGGTGAAACGGGAGTAGTGGTAGCAACTGCTGGTTTACTTCTCCAACTCCTCCTTCAGCACCTGATCAAGAATATCATCTACCTTCTTCCTACTCTTCATATCCAGCGCACCATTCCTCCAACTAGCCCTCAGCTTAGCAAACGCCGGTCTCTCCTTAGTGTTATCCTCATCCCTAACAAGCTCAACATAATGCTTGGCCAGAATCTGCGGAATGGTGCGTCGCTTGCTATTCAACACCTGATCATAATAAGTGATTAACTGGCTCATGCCAAACGCAGCTTGGCGCTGCTGCAAATCCTCATAAGCAAACTTGCGGAACTCCTCGTACATCTTTGGGTTGAAGTTGCGGACAAGGAAATGCGACCAGAAGTGATACATAATCTTCATGTCTGTCTGGTCTGGAGAGTCGGCTTGTCGGTTGCGGAGAGCACGGGCATGGATTTCGCGGTAAGGCTCGTTGCGGCGGGATTCAGAGGTGGAAGAGTGCTGCTCGTCCTTGGACCACATGACTGGTGGCGCCTGACCGAAAACCAGGCGGCTTGGTGATGTGGTGGATTTTGGCGAGATGTTTAGTTGACGCAAGCGCTCTGGAGTGCTGCAGGTTTGTCAATATGATGAGAACGGCACCTGACAGGAAAATGGTACGTACATCTCAGGAGTCTCGGTGTTACCGTTGCGCTTCTTCTCTAATTGCTCAAGCTCCTCGCTAATGAAGCGGGCATCGATGGACCCGTTGGAGAATGTTCTCGAAGCGGCGTTATGGAAAGGAGCCTTTGGCGTGCTATCAAGGGGAAACTTCTCAGTGTAGACCACGGTGAGCTTGTTGACCTCGTCGTCCTGGAAAGTGATCTCGGCATCGGCGTAGTCATCGACGTTGTAAGATGTCTCAGGCTTGAAGTCTGGAACCTGGGCAGAGAGTGGAGACTGGTTCTGGGTTTCATGATGCTGCTGAGCATAGCCGTTCTCCTGGCCGTTCATCATTGGTATTTGTCCCTGGTATGGCTGCGGATATCCCTGCATACCATTTGGGAACATGTGTGGCTGCGGCATACCTTGCTGCGGCATCATGCCAGGAAGCTGCTGGTTACGGATCGGGTGAGACTGGCGGAAGAATCTTTCTGGTCCGGCGTTCTTTGCCGAGTCATCTCTCTCCTCCATTGGCAGGACAAACTTCTCCCATCCCTCAAGGCGTCTGATGCGGTCAACGCCATCCTCACCGACAACGATCTCGATGGTTTGGGATTCCTGGCATGCGTAGCGAAGGATTTCGAAGTCCTGAGTCAGAGACTGGATTCTCTTGAAGCCAGCAACGAAGCTCAAGAAAACGAAACCCTGAGAGTCCATGTGTCTTCTCAGGAAGAGGTCCTTGCACAAGTTGTCAATAGAGAAGTAGTACTCGATCTGGGTAGTGACCATTCCCAAGATAGTACCGTAGTTATCGCCATATGTGCCAAATGGCATAGGGCTCATTGGCTGCGTGGCTGGGTTGTAGTCGAACATCATTCCATTGCTCTGGAGCGGGAACTGCGTTGCGCCCATCGGATTGCTTGGGAATCTTGGCTGGAGCATTGGGTTGCCGTTTGTCATACCACGCGCACCACCACGTCCACGAGGAGCAAAGCCGTTGCCATACTGCTGAGGTGGGCTGTAGTTGTGTGGGCGAACTGGAAAACCACCCATTGGTGGCTGTCCGTTGGCATACATGTGTCCTCCATTATTGAAGTGGCTACCACGTCCGCGATATCCTCCGCGACCACGAGTGTTCTCTGCACGAGCATGGTGATGTGGAGCATCCTTGTGGAACTCTGCGCTGCGAGCATTCAACTCCTGGCGAGGCCCTTGTGGCTGGGATGGCGGATGGGCATGCGCATCAGATGGGACACCGTTGACCTGTCCCAGCTGCTGCAAGCTTGCGCTCTCCTGAGTAGGGGTCTGAGAAGCCTCAGGAATGATAGATGATGGAGTGGCCTCGATTGAGTTGTCCTGCTCGCTCTTGCCGGCAGGAGTCTCCTTCTCAAATGGCTTAGCGCCGGCACGGAAGTGGGAATCGCCAACTCTCTTAGATGCGTGTGGCGGCAAAGAGGAAGCACGGCCGCTGCTGATGCTATTTCTGCCTCTCTCACGGGAGTCTGGGGTGATGGTGGTGGTAGCTGGAACACCAGCCTTGTCACCAGAAGTCTGACGACCACCAGTCTCATTGCGACCTGGTCCACGCTCACGTCCACCGCGACCTCTGCTTCCTCTTGAGCTTCCTGGCAGTGGAGTGTTGAATGTGACGGATGGTGTATATGGCACCGGAACCCACTTCTCCTTAGCCCTTGGCTGCTTCTCGGCCGTCGAGTTTGCGTCCTTCTCATCTTTCTCGGCCTTCTCCCGCGCCTTAACCTTCTCGATTGCGGTCTCTGGCGTTGGCCATGAGAATGCGTCCTCGACTGGTGGTGGAGCCTTCGATGCGTCCTTCTCGCCCTGCCTAGCGCCTCTTGGGGCAGACCTCTTGGACTCATCCTTGGTCTTCTTCTGCGTCTGACCCTTCTCATGATCGACTGGTCCTGCGTCCGCCGACCCCTGCGACTTGGTCTTCTTCTTCTCAGAAGCCTTGGCCTGGCTAGATGACTCATTAGCTGGCTCAACAATAAGAACAATATCAACTGGCTTCTTTGCGACACCCATGCGCTGGGCCCAAATATTCACAGCTGGAGGTGGTGCGGCGACCAAGACCTCGACTGGCTTTGGCACTTCTGGCTCGGCATCCTCAGCCGCAGCTTCCTTCTTCTTTCCCTTTCCCTTGCGCTTCACGCTGCGTTCGCTTTTCTCGTGGTTATCAGACTGCTTTGGACGATCTCCACACCTCCAGTCGTTGCTCAGCTGTGATGGGCTGATAATATCCTCCTTCGCAAGCTTCTCGCTGGAAGGCTTGCCGCAACTCGGAGAAGTGGGAATCGAAGCTGGAATCGTCGCGTCGAAGGTGTATTTTTGCGTATCGGTGCCGGTGATCGTGATCTCGTTCTCACCATCAGCCTTGCTGGACTGCGAGGAGGTGGCAGCGGTGGTGAACTTTCTCGTCGACTCGGCCGTAAAGCTCACATCCTTGGATGGAGTGCTGGTTCCAGACGTCGTTTGGCTCGAAAACGTGGCCTGGGCCTTAGCTGCGGCGCTGCTTCTGGCAGCCTGTGCATATGAGAAGGCCGAAGCCGCGGTTTTGGACTCTGTGGTGCTCATTGTGGCGTTGTGTGCTGTGATAAACAATGGTGGTATCCTCGTTTCTCGTTAGGTCGCGAAAACTTTATCTAGCTTCCGTGTTATCGGATGCTCGTGTGGAGCTCTGGTTCTGGTTGTCCGGAGAGGTGTTCGAAAACCTCCCCGCACTTTTCGATTGAAGTCGTCTCAGATGGTGAGAAATCGTAAGCTTGAGAAGCTGTTGGTCCGTTCTGGACTAAGTCGCGCAAGTCGGCTAGTCCTGGATATTCTTTCGAGTCGGATGATCCACTTGAAAACGTGCGATTGAAACTGGCGAGGCTGTTCTTTTGCTGCGTTCGCGCTTGACTCTAGACCGTTGGGCGAACAGGTCTCGTAACCGACGAACGAGGCTGATCGCGCTGGATGGTAAGGTGCTGGCGATTATAGCTGACACGAATGTCGCACGGCAATGGCTCGAATAAAAAGACGGGTGACTGTAGTGAGCTGTAAAAAAAATGTCAAATCAGCTAAATTCGGATTGTGGGTGGTGTCAAAGTGTCGCGGTAGCAAAACGGCGAATGCGATGCCGAACGCGGCAAGCTTGTCGAAGCACTGTAGCAGCGTACCGTTTGAGCGTCTAGAGGACAACTAGACGGCAGAATATCGAACGTGTCGTGTGAACGAGGAATTTTCTAGTAGGGAAAAACCCTGGCTGAGGTGAGGGCGAGTATGACACGGATGAATTTTGCGGTGGGCTGGGCTGCCTTCCGAGCGGACACGAACTGGAACACAAGGAACTGGTCGAGTCGAGACAGGCCGTAAAGACGAGTGCGATTGTCAAAGAGAGTGTATCGTTGACCGAAGTGATTTGATACCACCGTCTGGGTAGATCGAATCGAAGGTCAGGGAGACTGAGGTTGTCGGTCGGGCGGAAAGGTGGAGGTGGAGAGTTGCGGTTGGTAGGGCTAAGGTAAATTGTTCTGAGGTTCTGGGAAAATTAGCTCCGCAAGTCAAACAACTTTGCCCGTGGCTGCCTCTTTTCGGCTAACACCTCAAAACATGAAGATGCCCACACCTTAGTCACAACTTTGATTCGCCAAGGAATAATTGGTATAAGCTTATTTCTTTCATTGATTTATTACATAAAATCACACATTCTCTTTGTCTATCTCCAGTCTCCCCCTGCCGCTTGAACAATCGTTGTTCGTCCACTTCTCATCACGGTCCCGTTCACATGGGCTCCGTGCGCCTTGTCGTGCCATCACCTCTATGCAAACCAAACTCGACGCAAGAACGGCAATTTGCGCCTACCAACGGTGCGCTCTATCTATTATGCAGCAAGCGTCAGGACTCACCATTGCAGAGATGCATCCACGTCAAGCATTCCGAATGAAGAAGTTTACCATCCAAATGCAAAGATAGCTCTATCCGCAGCTCCGTGTCCGTATGGACAGCTTAATCGAGCTCAATCGGTAGCTGCCGGACCTCCCGGCCTGAGTGGTTCAATTGGAGAGCCCCGGATTGGCCCGCTTAAGCGCAGAGTTGCGCCACAAACGAGCCACAGAGCCACGCTTCAATAAATGGACAGCTTGATGAATGAGCGATACCGCATTGAGCAAAAGGCATGTGAGGCTAATTCTCGTCGAACGCAGGGGCATTGTCCCCAACCCTGAATACATCGTGAACTCGTGGAAAACTCGTGGTAAAGCTTTTAATTTCTATCACTTCAGCTTGAGACCTCAGATGTCACCACACTATTCTCCAGCGACCCTACTCAGATGTTTCGCCATTCTACTTTTTATTCACATCTAGCTCCCTCTGGCTTCAGCCTGCGTATACATTGACCTCACATAAGCACCACGACAGCATCACAACAAATAGGGACGCTAAGCCCGGACTTTTTCTTCCTTCGTGTCTAATATGCCCGTGCCGGCGCTCTGGCCCCTTCCTTCTTTCCGCGCCTGCGTGCAGTCGCACGGAGCGTAGCAGCAGCCTCGCGCTTAGAATTGTGGTGCCCGAAAACTCCTCCAACCCCAACCCCTCCCATCCTCTTCTGACCTCATTTCACCTTCAGCTCGACCTCACTTCGGCTTCCTAAATCCAGTCCTTACAGCAGATGACTTCACCTTGACTTCACATGGGTGCCTCGCCCCACCAACTAGGCGAAGTTACTGGCCTTCTTTATCTTCACTGCGCTGGCGCTCAGTAGCGCCGCTTGTTCTCTGCCCTGTCCACCCTAGCAAGTCGTGAGCCGTTGCCCAACCCAGGTCACCGAGTCACCGAGCCAGAATCGTCTGTGGTGGTCTTGTCCCCCGAATGCGCCCTCCCCAAACTGCCACTGCTGCCTCCGCGACTAGGCGGCCAGTTCGACATCTGAGCGCCGCACGAATACTAAGCAACACCGCTTTACCCCATAACTGAATTCGCTGCTTTCTGTGGGAGAACTCGGCAGAAACTTGATGTCAAATGGTTCAATTTCCTACCTTTGCTAGTGTTGCCACATTTACCCCAGCCCTTCTCTGGCTTCAACACCAAGACGAATTCATTTTGACTTCACATGACGGTAGTCTGCCCCGTCGCCTCTGCCAGTAATAGTGCCCTCATGATATTGTACCCGCAAACGACCAACCACAAACACAACCGGACCGATAACCACAACCTTCTCGTATCATCTACGTTAGAGCACTCCATGTGCACACCGTATTGTGTCACTCTAGACCTATGTCGGCAACGCAGCAGAAAGGCGAGGTGCCACGGATGCTGCACTATGCCTCGCATCACCCTTTACCTCATATAATTGAACTCAACACTGCTATCCCATAGGTAGCCTTAAGAATGAAACCGCTACCAAATGGGTTAGTTTCACCTTTGCCTTGCACCAAGCCACATCCGGCTGCAACAGCAGGAAAAAATTCACTTTGACTTCACATGGCCGCACTTTCTTGCCACACCCACCAGAAATGGCCCCTGTCTCGGCGACCACAGCCCCAACAGCTTCAGATCATGTACCAGCACTTCAATAGCACAGCCTCTCGGGCCTTTCAATCATCCGCTTTTTCCTCATACCACTAAATTCAACACTAAGTGTGCGGCTTGTGTAGCGCACGCAACGCCCAGTGATGCAGGGCAACACTACCGAAAGCAAATCCGTCGCGGTAGCCTGGGCAGTCGCGCCTCGCTCCCACCTCGGGAAGGGTGGGATGGAAGTGGCGGCGGCAGCCACGGTCCGTGAACTCCAGGAGAAGTACTCTAGATATATCAACAACGGCGCCGATGACAGCAACAGTGTATCACTTAGCAACATACATTCATCCATCCTTTAATGAACCCTCGTCGTCGCTAAAAAGGGAGCCGCGCCCAAGTCGAGCTTCCGCCCAATCGCCGCACGCTTCACAGCAAGGCTGGAAAAAACGACGATGCAAACGCCGGGAAAAGGTGAATGAAAGGAATGATAGCTGACGAAGAAGTACATGGCCGTGGCACAGTACGACGAGGTGACACTTGCTGTCGTGTTCATAATTCGTGATATGCCGCATTGGTATCTCACACTCTCCGTTTTATCCAGGATTCCCTCCCCGTCACCATCAACATCCTGGTCTATCCCCTCGCCACGCTTTGCCCCAACTAATTATTTAACTCTTCTCCGCTCATCCACCTAGCCACTCATCCACGCAGTAGCCCTACTAGTCCCATAACTAGTAGCCAACCTCAACCCTGCGGACCCCATCGGGAAGTAAGACACCATGTACCACAACAATGCTCCTAATTGCAGTATACACGCTGGCAACGTCAAGAGCGTACTCTTCAACTATGTCTCTCATTAGCCATTCATCCCATCATGTCCTGAGCCTGCCAGGGATCTCTCCATCCGCACCCTCCCTCACTCTGCCTCGATCGGTGCGAGGGCGAGGACAGAGGTAGCCGATAAAGAGTTAAGGAGGAAGTGGGAAAGGGGAAAAGGGATAGCAGGGAAGACCTACGCCCAGAGCTAGATAAAGCGTCAACCCCATACTCCCAAAATACAAAACAGTAAATGGAAGTCTAGAAGTAGAGATCAAGTGTCTGAAATAGGTCAAAGGACCGAGCATCACCGCCCAAGAGCAGAGGAAGAGGAGGGAGCCTAGTGTCCATCTGTGTTGGTTAGCTTCAGCTCTGAAAGACGTTGGGATAACAATATAAAGAGTTGGGAGAAGGGAATGGGCTATGTGAATGAAGGAGAACAAAGTGTGCGTTGAGAAAACGGAGATATTCAGTAATCAGAGGCAATCTGGAGAGAGGAAGACAGCGAGGAAGGCGAAAGTAGCCCGGAAGACGGGGCGGGCAAGGTACGAGCAATACGCGGCCGTCTCCCACTACCATGTATCTCTCGCAGTATCTAACGCCACCAGACTCGCCGAGAACTACAATTCAAGTATATCACCGCCAAAACTTGCAGATGTGACACATGATGCAGGGTGCATTGCCAATATGCAGCCGAACGGGTAGCCGCACAACTTCAAGTGGCGTGCACGCACATGCGCCGGAGCCTGAAACACGCACACCAACTTGGTCTGCGCAGAGCTAGGTTTCAGCTTACGCAGTTCTCGTGTAGAACGGGCCATGTTACTGTGCGGAATGTAGGCTAACGTGTGGCATAGTCTTATACAATAGAGAGGTTGGGCATATAGATGGACAACGTAAGAGGCGAATATAGGAAAGTGCAGGCTTACAGGATGGCGAATTTGCGTGGGCGTAAAGATAGTACGGGGAAAAGGAAGAAACAGATGATGAAGCAGACGGCGGCGCCGATGTTGCAGCCGGCGAAGATGAGGATGCGGTCCCATCTTGATACTGAGCGCACATTAGTAGTGGTTAGATATGCCCTTAGAATGGTACGTCATGAGAAGCAAAGCGTAAGCAAAGAGCAAAGTGAAAGGGAAGGCAAGAATGAGGGGAAGGGATGGATAGTGGCTAGGTCTGGCCGAAGTAACTGGTTGGTCGGCACTAAAGCGGGAGCGCCGACATAGCCACGAGATGGTTGATTAGGATGGTAGAGGGCGGTATAGGATGGAGACCGACGAGTGGAATCGGAGAGACAGTAGCACCGCGCAGGTCCGAAACTGATCACCAGTCCATCACCCAATAGATCTGGTGTCCAGCTTGACTGTGGCGCAAGATGTGGCTTGAGGATTCTCAACTCAAGGCGATGCTGCTCGCACCGTGCCCTCCCTCCCCCATACCATTCCATTCTTCACATCTACAACAAGCTGTGCTAAGTAAGTGAAAGGTGACTCACGTGCAAAAAACCCCTCCTCCTCCTCCCTCCTACTCGGCGCCGGTAGCGGGGCGCCCGCTCCCTCCGTGGTGGGCAGCTGCACATATCCATCTCCAAACGGGTTCAGAGATTTAATCGTGGAGAGGAGCCCGCTCTGTTGGCGCGTGTCGACTGTTGCTTCTTCGCGCCTCGACCACCCGAGGGAGTTCATCTGGTCGCGGAAAGATGATGATGCCATTATTTGATGTGTGATCGGTTGGTCTGGATGCGAGATAGATAGTTGTCTTGGATGGGTGGTTTATGAGTGTGTTTTAGAGTGCCGTTACTGCCGGGCGATTTGCGCCGGTAGTTGATGTGGAGGTATGCGAGATGGGGTAGCACAGATACTATGCGAGGATGTCGTGCAGAAAAGGTCTTCTCCTAGGTATGCGACACGAGTAGCGTGTTCGAGGTTCGTAGGAGAGGTTCGTGGAATGCGACCGAGGACTGCGATTCGAAGGGTGTCCAATGACCACTCTCTTATCCAACTTTATGGGGAGGGTGGCTGGGTTGTGTCTCTGCTATCAAAGCTCGCGTGATGTCTGAGACGTGGGTGGAGGTTGCTCCTGTTGTGAATGTCGACTAAGTAGAGGTCGAGACGTGAGTGCCTTGAGCCCGCGAAATGCGCTTTATTGGCTAATCTTCAGGGCTGAGGACAGCCTGGCCCAGGTTCGTTCAGCACTGACGAAAGAGTCGGAATGTTGAAAAACGTTGCTAGATCACCACTTCTGGACCAGTCGCGCTATGTTTCAGTGGGAAGTGGGAGCTGTGGTGTGGTTTGTCTACTTCGGCTTGAAGAGTGAGGTTGCAATTGAGGGTGTGGTCAAAACGCCCGGATGGCTGATGATGTTGGGGTAGCTCTGGTAGGGCGGGATGTCATGGCCAATCAAAGAGCTCAAAGCGGCGCGCGGCGGTCACGGCGCGGACGCAGCGGGCCATGCAGGCAGTCTCACTCCAGATTTCATGCTCTTGTAGCAGCCATTTCATTGCTTTCGCTCGTCATCGCCTCGTAATCCCCCGAGCACGGTCTTGCGCATCTGCACTCCGCGCTCTGCATGTCTCCCGTTCTCTCTCCGACTCTCTCGCCATACAAACATGTCCGCGCGGGAGTATTCTTAGAGTCACACACTAGTCAAACACTCTAATGCAGCGTCCTGAAGTATTTATCGGTAAGTGATAAGACAGATAAGAAAAGCCGGGATCGCCACATGCATTTCCCGGATGGGATTCTGTTGTAGACGTCTTCGAAATGCCATAGGCTCATCTGACACCACCGACGCCGACGCCGAAGACCCAAGACTGTGAGGTCTCAGCGGAAATAAGAGTGGGCGGTCACGGCTACCCAGCACTGGTACCGATCTATGACTCTTAACAACTCAAGTGTAGGTGAAGTCTGTAGAAAGTTGGCAGTCGCGAGGAACAGGTTTGCCACGGGTAGCTGATAGAGGTCAACTGGGCCAGTCAGGAGAGAGCAGAGTGTCTGGGAAAGCCAGACGCGAGTCGTGCGGATAGCGCGTCGATAACGCTAAGCCTGCTAGAATTACGAGTATCTCAGTTGGTGGAGGGTAGGAGCCACAGTACTGTACAGATGATGAGATATTAGATCGATATTCACGGTATATAATAGACGCAATACACCCCGTCTTGTGCAAAACCTGACGTCTCTTTGCATATTAGATCCAACGTGAGAAAACGTGCGAGCGAAATACAAGATCCTGAACAGAGACAACTGAGAACAACGTCACACAAAGCTACCTCATAACACCCGACGAGAGCCGTATAAGGAGACAGGCTCGCTCAGAGACGGTCGGGCACGAGGCTTACAAGAACGTGCGCGTACCTCTTTCAAGCAAGGGATCAAGACAGCACACCGCCATATATCCACCAAGGTTGCTCGTCCATTCGAGCTTCATAGATCACAGACAGTGGAACAGAGAAGCTCCTGTCTAGATATCCAAATCGAGTCGAGTAAAGTTCAGGGAATATCGTCATCGTAGCCATCCACCACGGAATGTTTGCGACAGGCCTACATCCAGTCACAAATATAGGATCAACCGAAGTTGCCGCGGGCACCGAAGAAGAACCAGATTGAGCGCAAGCCGGAAATCAAACGAGATCAAAGGATATATACCAAGGAGACTGCCGCCTTGCATATAACTAAAAGAGTTACCATACGTTGGAGGCCTTGAAGAGCAAATAACGATCCAGGCGTTTTATACTCTCGGATATTTTATTACTGAACACTGTCCGTGCTGTCAAGCGCGGAGCCTGGGGTAAATCAGTGTCTCCTCGGGAGCTCACCAATCGCGTTAGGCTCTAAGTTTAGCGTGCCAGAAGCGGTTACTGCCTACAGCCCCAGTGCTGCCTCAACACTAAATAGGACACTGATGCCGCGCAGAGCCACCAAAACTCTAACATTCAACTATCCACCGCAACAGACACCTCAACCCAACCCGCCATCACCGCCTTCCACCGCTACTATAACAGAACATACTTGTTATTAAAGACACCTCAGACAATTTACCGAGCGCTTAACTGCGGTATCCGCCCTTCAGCCACAACTATAGTCGCTCAAAGAACAGCTCATCGAGTCAACCTGTCGGCGTGGCCACCTCAACCTCTCCCTGTCATCGCTTAAACCGCCAATACAACCTCGAACTTTTAACCGTCGACCTCTGACAGACATTGGAAGCACAGGCATTCCAGTGGAATACCGTCTTATCCGCACTGATTACATTGTACGACGCCGGCTCTTTCAACCCGATTGAAACCGTATAGGGCGCGATTTGTTGCCAGAGAGGTCCCCTCAACTTACAATCCCCAACAACTTCGTGAACGCAAGAAGTTCTGCCACCTGGACTTCGCTATACTTTCAGCTGCCATCACTCTTCACCTCGCAACGGTACGTTCTCACTCTCATTATATTCATCTACGATATGCGCGGCTTCTGGTCGTGTATTTTCGGCATCACAGCCATTGTTCCATTGTTCTTCCCGTGGCACAATCACTGACGACGGCTTGCTACACAGACATTCAAGTACTTGACCTGCCACCAACCGGTTAGTCGAGTCTGATTGAACCACTCTCGCCTCAACCTCGAAACGACCAAAAGGCGTTGACGACTACTACACTAGTCGCTCGCATATCAAGTCTACGGTACATACACTGCAACAAGGTAAGCACACAATCCTTTTTAGGGTTGCCGGTTGAGGGTAGGAAGACAAGCGCATTCGCGACCCTAGCTGCAGCACACCGGTGAACCGATTGTTAGCAATCAGTTAGAGCGAAGCACTCTTCCACCTGTTACTGCCAACTTCCACGACACTTATAAAGCGCGAACATCGTGCTGTATGGCGCCAGAACAATGCTAATATTTGCTGGCACTGCAGGTACCTTTGAAGAGCGTCGCACAATCAAAGCTAGCAACCTTCGAGTACAAACTCCACCTGGCTGCGCAAACTCCAACCAAAGCAGCCAGGGCCTTTAAAACAATATGACCAACACAGGAGCGTCTAGCCCGTTTATTAAGGACGAGCCGGATGACCAGCTCTTCGGAATCCGCCAATTCAATAACAATAACCAGCAACATTACAGCATGTCTCAGCAGCAGCAGTTTCAACACTTCGGCTCGACGCCAGGTGGTCACAACCAGCAGAATGGAAGCATAAACCCGAACGACTTGAGCATGCCGATGGGTATCCAGACGAACAACCACATCAACGGCCGCTTCCAGAACTTCAATCAGAATCAAAACTCATCGAATCCCAACGCCTCCTTCTCCCGTGGTATCTCTGCACTCGACGACGACGACTTGCTCGACAGCTTGGGAAACTTCACAACCGATAACAACCACATGAACAACCAGAACGGCATGCCACAATCCCAAAATAACTACAACGAGATCGAGCAGTTCGATCTCGGCGGCACGATGTATCCGAGCCAGACGCAGGCGTTGACTATGGATCATGGGAGTCATATAAATAATATGTACAGTAGCACGCCGGATGGTGATCCGATTCAGAGTCCGTTCGTGCATAACTCGTATAGGCACCATGTGAACCAGTTGAGAGGCAACTTTCCGAACCCATCGTATGTTCAAGGCAGTCCGATAGGCGACATGGCTGGGAGTGGCGAGGTTTATATGAGGGCGGCAAGACCGAATCTGACGATGCCGAGGAAACCGTCGAGCGGCAGATCACCGCTTACGCCGAAGACTCCAGGGGTCAATGTCGGATCATTAAATATCAACGGATCGCAACCTATACGGACCTCGCAACACCGCAAGACGCCCTCCGCACAATACATGGACTACGGTCTCGGCTCCCTGCAATCTTTTCCCGGCTCACCACCGATTCCAGGCATGGGCATGCATCCCAACCCAGCCATCAGCGATATCCTGAAGACGGGGTCGATGCCAGCAAAGCTCAATGGGATGGGCACGAACGGACCACAGGCGATGCAGAATACGCAGGAGATGAAGCGTCGGAGACGGAGGGAGTCACATAATCTCGTGGAGAGGAGGAGGAGAGATAACATCAACGAGCGTATTCAGGAGCTCTCCCACCTCGTTCCGTTGCACCGCTTGGAAGACGAGAAAGTGCGGAAGGCGCTGCAGAATAACTCGCCCCTTTCACCACAGCTCGGCTCAACTAGTATGTCACCCCCGCAAGCCACTTCGGGATTGGCTGGACCGGGTGCGAGACGCGCGACGGCGGGCAATATCACGCAGGGCATTCCGATCGAGGAGAAGGACAAAGGACCGAATAAAGGGGATATTCTGAATGGGTCCGTGGGATGGACGCGGGACCTGATGTGGTTTTTGAATGTTAAACTGCAGCAGCAGGAGGCGCTGGCGGACTATATTCAGGAGCTTGGAGGGGTCTTTCCGTTTGAGCTTACGGAGGATGAGAGGAGGATGCAGAGTGAGCTGGTGGATGCTATGGCGAAGAATGAGATGGGTGTTAGTTGGAGTTACAGCAGAGGCCATGGGTCGGGGTTAAGAGTTCCAAAACACACGGACTATCGTGGTGACTCGATCGGGCAGAATAACTCCGGGGGGAGTGGGAATGACAGCACCAGCATGTCGCCTAACGAGCCGCTTGACGCGAATGGAGACGATCTTATCGTAGGCCAGACCACCTACTGGTCCGGCCATAATTCGGGAGGCTCTGGACCTGGCTCGGTTGCGTTTAAGGAGGAGGACGAGTACGGGATGGACCTTACGCAGTGATCGCTATGAGGCGAGCGGTTACAATTGAAGGGAGCTGCGCGAGCCCTGGGAGCGGATAGAGAGCGGGGATACATATATGAGAGGCGGAGGGAGGTCGCTAGCGTTGTCTTATTGTTTAGCTGGTTACTCTCGAGTACTGCATGGTTATGTCTGGATCGGTTGCATTGGGTCGGCGTCGAGTGATGCCTTGCCCATTAATTATCATTAGGGTGGCTGTCTGGTTTTGTTATCTTTGTTCACGCTCATGGCCGAGACTTCGGACGGCATGAGAAGACTGTTACAACGGGAGGAAATATTTCTTTTGATGATACCTCTGCATGTCCTGGAGGAGTCCTGTTTCAATTGACATTACCGTCTGATTTGAGATTGATTGATGAGGTGGGAGAGTTGCAACTGTATTATTTGTAGTATTTCTGCGGGTCAGCGTTATCCTCCTGCTTCTGTGGGGATGATGAGAGTAGGACGAGATCAGGGTGGTAGCTAGACTGCCTGGCATGGTGAATATGAGACTTCAACCAAACCTTGATGGGTATGTGTAGTGAGGAGTGAACATGTGACCAAGTCCGCCCTTATACCACGGACACTTGCGACGGGTTTATGGTCGCGTATTATCTAATCGGGATGGAGCCTTGTTTGTTTATATATATACATCAGGCTCTTGTGTTAACCCCGAGAGCTTCGAGGGTGTTTGTGATGTATACGGCGGCGTGCGGGAGAAAGCTACGGCTTGTGGAGGAGATTTGTTTCCGTGAGTGCTTGACGACATGTGCCCCATTTATACATGCATTTCTCTTGCGTTGGCCATCTCCGCCAACCTTCGAATTTATCAGCAATGTCTAGTTCTTTGCTTGAAGTACGCCCAAGGAAACAAAAGAAACTGATGGTAGATCTTGCATGAACAGGTACCGACGAACCGAGGCATCGAACGAACATGTACTTGGCTTTCAGCTCATTTTTCTTGCTGATGTTGAAGCCGTGGGAGTAATAGGGGTGTCTATTTATCCTTTGCCGGGAGTAGGTGTTGGCTCTTCCGCATCTTCCTCGTCTCGATCACTCCGCAGTTGAAGGTTGAAGACTCAGTGGGCACCGAAGTCGAAGGTAGATGAGAGAGTAATATACCTATCCCCGGCGACAAAGGGGAAAGAAGTGTAAAGAGAATTTTCATGGACAGCAGTCATTGTACGTTTGTCCGTCCGTCGCCGTCCTCTTCGACGAATGTCACCGTAGCTGTAATGGTAGTATCGACGTTTCTAGCAGTCGGTCTTCTCGTTCCTACTCAGCAGTGTTTTAACTAGAGCCAACACTTGATCGTTTGGGTGTACAAATAAATACCCCTCAATCAGCACCGGGAATGGCTCAGAGGCAGAAGAAAATCCTGAGTTGAAATTTCTATATTAGGCCTGGACTCTGAAAACCAGCTCCACTTCACCCTTGGGAGTTGAGGCCATGAATTACCTGCTGAGTATAGACGGGCCTAGAAAGACGGGCCTTACTATGCAGCACGCTAAGCACGCTACTCGGAGCGATAAAGGCATGACTGGCTTGGTCGACTGAAAGTGCTTTACCAGCTTGGTTAGTGTCGAGGAGTATTATTGCCGAGTAGCGATCTGATAGTTGCCAGACGTTGAAGGTTAAGCAGAATATTAATCCTTGAGCAATGTACCGCGATGGGAGAGAAAAATGGCGAGCCGATGCTCAGCATACGACCTCACCTCCGACAATTAATTTTATCGGCCCCAATACATTAACAGGTAGGGAAGGCGGAAGTTGTATAGCCATCAAGATGAGGTGTTCTATTTTGGAATCGAGGCAAGCAGCATCAGCCCTGTTACAAAAAGAGAGGAATGTTCCAAACGATGAGTATAGGCCCTCGCTAGACATGGCAGAAAGGAAGACAACCATCGACGAGTAATCGTCAAGAAAAATCTCTGCAGATTCCTGTCTGTTAATTGCCTTCTTCTAGCCTAATTGTACCAGTGACTTACAGCCAGTGACATAGAATAGAAACTGAAGAGAAGTGGAGGGTCGTAGTAATGAAACGCGGTGATGCTGATCATAGCCGACTCTACGACAGCTATGATGATGGCAGGAAATCCATGTCCTGCCTTGTCGTTCGGGTTGTACTAGTACCATGAAGAGACAGTCGGTCCGCCTCATGACCTGAAGAGTGTGGCTCTTCCCTGGTGCATAGCGCGCCTCTGCGTAAAATTTGCTGAGCTGAAGAGGATCAAATAATGAGGTCGTTTTCATTTATGGTGATTAAGAACAGGACGTGGCTCAAGATCTTAATAGCAAATGCTCTGCCTGATGTGGAGATGGGTTGGATTGGCAGATCGTGACGGCGGCAAGAGTGGTCGAGGTAAGGGGGTCTGTTTTATACGAAGGCTCTCCTGCTACTCTGTCCAAGATGCCGAGGACCCTCTGAGTTGTCGAAGTGGCCGCAACGGCATTTGAAGCTCGGCCTGGCCTCACATAATTTCTTGATGCTCATGTCGAATTTTTATGTTATTGGAGGAGTTTAATTCTGGTGGTTCAAAGGCTATTTATGGCTCTTCGGGAGCTGAGCCTTCAGCCATCACCGCCCGGGCTACCAAAAGGAGATCGAGGGAACTAAAGCGAGAACCTCAAACGAGAGAGTTAAGGTGCAAACTGCTAAAACTCAAAGATGCAGGGAAGAAAGTCGTCCAGAAGCAACGCCTTACCATCCTTTCTACCGACGATGAGGCACAGATACTTGGCACTCAAACCATTTCTTGATGCTCGAATCGATATTTAGAGCTGATGATGAAGGTTGATTATGATTGTTTTGAGACTTTTTATGGCTCTTCGGGAGCCGAGACTTAACCCACAGTGATCTAGCTAGTTCATCCAATCTAGGTCCGAGAAATGTAGCGAGTGTCAAGTGAGGGAGCTTAACAGTTTATAGTTCCACGGGAGAAGTGCTGAAACGGAGGAACGGAATGCAGCGCCTCATCCTTGTTTGTAAGCCTTAGACCATCATGCCATGGGAGTGTTAGCTATAGATCGAGCACAGTTACGAAACTAGGCCGTTTCATTGGGGGACTAGCGCAATTGATTGGTCGTGCAGGGATCGTGATAGCTTCATGTTGCCTCACACCCATGCTTCCCGTCTTACGCTTACGCTTACGCGGCCGCGACGCAACACCACACCGCAATGCCTACGAAAACAATACGACTCCTTTATTCAACACTCGGTATCTGATCAAGCCACGAAACACCACGCTGCGCCTCACCCTCTACCAATCCCTATCCAATCATCTCATTTCCTCTCACCAAATCCATCAATGCAACATAAGCGACCCCAAATCATCCGAAAATGCCCCTCCACGAGTGCTTCCCCCCTCAATACTTAACGAGGGGCCACGGATAGGATATACGCGGGAGTAAGCTTTAGCATTGATTTATTTAATTTGATTTAATTTTAATTGTAAAGAAGAGTTTTTTATTTCTAAATGTGAATTTCATGGGGGCCAGTCCCCAAACCCCCTGTCCTCGCTGCGCTCGAGTTTTGAGTAGGCTAATGGAATTCGTTAATTTAATTTTAATTGTAAAGGAGAGTTTTTTATCTCCAAAGGTGAATTTTGTGGGGGCCAGCCCCCAAGCCCCCGGACCTCGCTACGCTCGAGGAGTCTGTGTGAAAACATCATTTCACCGGGGTTAAGTACAGAAGTTAATGGAATTCTGTATTTCTAAGATTATAATCTAAATCTCGGTCCCGAGATATAACTGAATCTACGGTCTTAAATCGATCAAAATCGAAGGGAACCTCAAACATGAGTGCATCCAACGTCTTGACCCGTGAGACAGCGACATAGGAAAGTCCCAGACAATGCTCCCTCTGATTTAGATTCAGAACAACCTTGGGAAGGGTCAAACCTTGGCTTTTGTGAACAGTGATGGTTATGCCAAGCGGACAGGAAACTGTGTACGGGAGCAGGAGACGCCTTTGAGAGGAAACTGGCGAGTAACAGGGAAAACAGGGACAACTTGTGGGGTGCAACGGGGGAAATGCGGGCCAGTAGTCGTCAAACTGGACAAGCAACACGGACGGCAAAGAGGAAGGATCCTGGCCGGGATCCCAGGAGATATCGTGAACAAAGCCCATGGAGCCATTTACGAGGCCCATCTCGGTCCACAAATTTGTGGTAAGCATTACCCTGGCCCCTATACAAAGGTAAATATCCGCGCACAGGTTATCTGCGTCCTCGTCAGTAGCCTTTGCAGCATTGCGGCCTGTGTGGCGGGCCACTATCCTCTTCACCGGCGTGTTAACAGCGGCCAAGCGAGAGGAGTTTGCCTCGGCCACCTCCGCAGTGGTGAAGTAGAGGCGTAAAGCAGTGCCAAAGGTGGCGACTTGGTCAGGGGGAAGGCAGTTCGCGACTCGCGTGCAGAGGAGCTCCCAGCTGTCCCTCGACAACTGGGAGGCGCGCAGTCCAGCCAAAGCAAGGCGGAACCTGGTCGAAATGGAGTCATCGCCCTGTTGGCGCATAACTCGAAGCAAGCGAATGGTGCGCCGAAAGGCGCGATAGAGCATGTGGCCCTTGACGGCATCGACATGGGTGTGCTTTATTGAGTAGAGAGGCTTCCCTCCGACGGGCGGAAGCTGGAAAAAGTCCCCGCAGAGCAGGACGTTGAGGCCGCCAAATGGCTGGTGGGAGGTGGCGGGAAATACAGCACGGAGGCGGACAGGGCCGCTGGTTAGGATGAACGACAGGCTGCGGGTTGGGAAGAAGGACGGGCTGCTGCGTGCGCGGTTGCAGGCTGGGAAGGACGTGTGGGCGCGGACGCGAGACGTGACGAAGGACAGACGGCGGCGGACAAGGCCGCGGGTTAGGACGAACGACAGGCTGCTGCGGGCGCGGTTGCAGG
>RCNJ01000217.1_pt1 | contig 38970 bp, 33 predicted proteins | sample 2041171 | NCBI WGS metagenome assembly RCNJ01 (sample SAMN09708213, study PRJNA481090) | feces metagenome | biome: feces | host: Pygoscelis adeliae | place: Antarctica: Rookery Lake | collected 2010-03-01 | reverse complement strand
TGGGGTAGTGGTGTCGGAGCGTTTAGAGAGAAGAAGGTCGGCCATTTCTCGTACAGAGGCAATTCGAGGTGGCATACCACGTTGATCCACAGACAAGATCCATTGCTGTAAGGATTCTTCTTCGGTAACAGAGAGCTTGCAGTTGAGGGCGCGCGAGTTGCTTCGTTGCGGGACACCTCCTGCGCGTCGTCTTAGGGTGGTAATCGGGACATCAAAAGAACGTGCAGCTGCTTGAAGGGGTTTAAATTGATTATTTCCAAAAGCTTGAAGAGCTAGATCAACTCGTCCATTTATATAGGACGAGTTCCTAGGTTGTCGGGTGGCCATCATAATAGTGAAGATGTAGAGACGCGTCGCGTGGTGGGGAAGTCGCCCGTAGGCTTGTGGATTACGTTAAGTTACTGGCATTACTTGCGGTTAAGCATGAAAAGCTCAGATTAAAGTGCATGTCCTAAACCAAGTTATACTGGAGCTGGCCGAAATTGTTCGGATTGAAATTTTTGGAAGACAACTGGCAAGCAAGCAGGCAAATCTGGCGGTACCCAAGAGTGCTTGGGTCGGTGGCGGGCCTTCAAATCCAGGATTTCGTTACGTCCGGGTTCGCTACAACCAGGTTATACTGTAGGTCTTTTTCCTGAATAGAACTCGAGAGGACAGAAAATAATGAAGGGTAGCAATATAGATTGACCGGAGGCTACAATAATTATAAAAGGAGCTCCTTTAGCTCAGTGGTAGAGCGGGAGATTGCAGATCTTCAGGTCGCCTGTTCGAACCAGGCAGGGAGCTTTACTTTTGATATTTCACGCTAGGCGACAGTCTAGTATCCCATCATTTTGCTCATGTGCCAGCAAACCTCGGTGACTTTTCGAGGGGATCTAGCGTCGCTGTGGCATGTGTACTGTTGGAGGCATGCGTCGTACAGCTTAAGGGAAATGTTTGGATTCGCGGATGGCGTGGTCGAGTACCCTGGAATGCGACGGTGGCTTCTACATGCGTTGACGGCTGCGTCGTGCTCACGGAAGCCTTTCGATGTGATGGCTGACTGGGAGTTTAATCCTGCAAGAATCCCCCACCGCCGTCATCATCCTCGGGTAGAAATCCTCCGCCATCATCTCCAGGCATGAACCCTCCCCCTTCGTCCATATCATACTCCTCACTAGTCATGCCAGTTTCATGCTCATCTTCCACGGCTTCCTTCAACACAGCATCGGGTTTGTCCTCGCCGTCAACCTCGTACGCATCGACCCTCTCCTTGATTCTCAATCCCACCATAAACTTCTTCCACATCCTCAATACCAGCAACTTCCTCTTGTCCTCAACTAGCTGCCTTTCTTCATCTGCGTAAGCATCAATCACAGCCATTACAGCTTCGTCGAACTCTCCTGCAACAACCACGCCCTTGACGACGGCGGTACCATGTCTGCCTCTGAACTCAAAACCTGTCACGGCATCTGCGAAGTCGATTCCCAAAATGCGTGCTGCAATGCCTGCCTTCTGATGTGGAATGTGAACACCGCCAGCAGGCACCATACTGGGAACATACAGGTCCAAGTTCCCATAAATGTTCTTCGGCACTCGTCCATTCACAACAGGCGGTGCTGCGTATACCCCTGTCTGATCCTCTGTATAGAGTGCGACCCTGGCATCTTCACCTTCCTGGTCATCATCCTCAACCTTCGTCCGTCGGGCTGGCCGGATCTTAACCGGTTGCTCTCCTTCTTTGACTTCTCGCCCTTCATGGCGGTACCAACCATCTGCGCTTCTCACGATCTTCACATCCGTCCTCCTATACACGGGCTCCATTTTGCCTCCCTTGCCGGCTTTGACCTTCCCGATCTCATGTCTCGGAAATTCCAACACCTCGTTGCTCCTCAGATCTCTTTCAAGAACGTACCTCGGGTGCCCTTTGAAATCCTGGATTGACGTTGGCATCTTCTCCCTCTGCTCGAAACCAAGCAGTTCCTGATCCTCAATATCATCAGTATCAGTTGGCCATCGACTCGTGAACGGTCTAAGCACTCTCCTCAACCACCTTTCTCCACCCGGAGTACTCTCAACTCTGTTCTTCCTCGTCTTGGCTAGATACCAGGTTGTGTATCGACGAGTGACGTCTTTGACGAAGCCATCCGTGTCCAAGCCCATCACATATACCATCGCATTCTCAACATCAGAAGCGGGTGGCTCGAACTTCAGTCGTTTATCCACCGTGCAACTAACCAGCGGGTCGACCGGCATCCAACGCTGGTGTGCTTCTTCAAGAACTTCGAGCCAGAACACCGGAAACGGCGACTCAATGATGTGCTTCATTTTTGGTAACTTAGGCACTGGGCGTGGCGCCTGAGGCTCAAGCGCTTCCATAGGGTCTATTCGCCTTCTAGAAGCAATTGAGGGTATGCTCCTTCCAGTAGAATTGTCCGGTGGCGGCTGATTGACCAGCGGGGTAGGTGTTCTGACAGGTGTTGTTGGGCCCGACACCGAGACACCTCTCAGCAGTGGCCTACTTTTGGATCCGGCGTTAATAGGCAGTAGCTGCATGGAGCACACTAGCCTCACATCCAGCCCACAAGCCCTCAGTAAAGCGCAATACAGCATTGCACCAACAATTCTGCTCCCCTCCATCTTTATTGCGGCCTTCCTGAAGTCCTCAAGGTCTAGCACATCGTCCATATCCGGAGACACCCTAAACTCCCCTCCCTCATCATCGTCGTAGTATGCTCTCCTCATGCCTCGGGCTGTAATCTTAAAGTTAGCCAGCCATATCGGCCCAGCGATATTCAGGCCTTTCTTGGTTGATTCTGCCCGACGGAACTGCGTCCAGGATGGATCAATTTTGAACCATTGCCTATTCTTTTCGTTGAGTAGACGCAGGAGCCTCTTTTGCACTTGCCCATCGTTGCACCATCTGTTTCGCACCCTAAGTGAGGCTAACAGGCAGACCATGTGAAGCTTATGGGTGTTGAGATGTACTAGGCGCTCCTGCTTCGAGAAAACACGTCCTTTCTTTCTTGGCGCTCGAGAAGGCACTGAATCGGCGGCAGTAGCAGTGAGATTTAATTCGAAGTGTTCCGGTTCTACATCTTCATCGTTTGCGCCAGGTCCCCTCGAAGGTATTGCCGGCTCAAAGTCAACGTCCTCGAAGTCAGCATCTGCGTCTGAGTCGTCTTCAGAGATGTCGATCGTCTGGCTGTGACTTGGCAGAAGGTTCGGCGGTCGAAAGACCTCAAGACCTTCTACGGGTTCCTCCTTCGGCTCTTCAAAGAGACCATCCACATTATCCATGTCTTCTTCCGCTACTGTGCTGCTTGGAGCGACCGGTTCTAGCAACTCGACATCCCCCAGCCCTTTCTCCACAAACATGCTGTTCTTTTTGCGCCTCTTTACCGGACGGTCCTCTATGAGATTAGGATTGGAGGCCTTTGCTTCGTTAATCATTTGTGCGTACTGGGGAGCAACCATCTCTTCGGCTCGCATCATTCGTGGGTTTCGCCGTGGAGCTGGTGTGGGAGCTTTTGCGGCCGTGCGACTAGAGCGTCTGGGAGTCGCCATGATAAAAGAGGTGAATAATCACTATGTGTTGTGTATTGTATAGTCGTGGCCGAGCTCTGGCGCCTTGGTGGATAGTCGTCGCAAATCAGATGCTAAGCTCATCTCCCCCAGGAAGCCAAGTGTGAAATTATGTTTTCATCTGATGCTTTATAGTAAGCGATTATTTGTGGCCACAGCACGGAGTTGTTGAGTGAGTAAGCGAGTGAGTCGTAGTTTAATGAAAGTTGTCCCGCCGCACCGTCACTGAGAGCTCCAACCGCTGGGATGACGTCGGCATTAGTTAGACCCCTAAACTCCGAGACGCGTCTCCCAAATCTTTCAATTCCGAAAGCGCGTAGCTGCCTATTAACCAATGCTGCAGCCCCACCACCGCCACCTCAACATATAAAAGAACCAAATATTTTGCTGATCTACTGATGCTTGGGTTGCAATTCCAAAGTCCCGGAACTATACCCCAAAATGCCCCCCCAGCCGCCTCGTTCTGCTCGCACGGCGCGTATTTCTGCGCGTGAGGGTCGCGTTTACGAAGCTTCATCTCCTGCCGAACAAGCAAAACTCAAGCCACTTAGGCAACGAGTGTATGGTCGAACGAGTCTCGGTGCGCCTAAGGTAAAGAAGCGCCAAGAAACCCTGACACAAATTGGCTTTGTGCATCCAACGCCAGATATAGACGCGGAGATCGAGGAATGCGAAAGAGAAGAGCAGGAGCGAGCTAAGAGGCGGAAGACTGGACAGAAGGCGAAACCGCTAAAAGGGACGAAAGAACATGGAACACAAATGCAGAAGCTTATAGAATTGCGGGCAGAAGGCAAGAGGACGGAAGTCAGGGATGCGGACGATGAAGATGAGGATGATTTGATGCCGAACGATAATGAGGGAATGATGATACAGCAGGAAGATAATGTGGCAGAGGTGCCGGCGCCAATCTTGCAGGATAGGAGACACATATCACTGGTAAAGCCGAAGGCTACTAAAAGGAGGAAGCCAAAACAGGGCATACAGATTGGCGTGCGATTGGTGAAAATAAAGGTTGAGTCTCCAGAGCCGCAAGCCCAAAGCATGCGTGCGAAGACGCCTGAAACCCAAATCAAGGCCGAAAGAAATACCCAGGCCATGAATCGGTTAGAAGATTCAGAAGTCGATGTGATCAAAGACTCTTTCGCCATGCCTCAAGCTGATAGTATTGAGGGTGACGATGCTAGAACAGCTCGCCTGTTTGAGCAACGGCGACAGGAGGCCAAAGCCAAGCAAAGGAGGGACCGAGTCGTAGCAGATTCAGACGTTGAGTCTGAGGACGAGGATGTTGTGCATGACTCCATCGAGACGGACAATGAAGACATCGATATCGTGCTCGATTCCGAGGAAGAGGCTTTCGAAAAGCAATATGGAGTAGATCGGATTGGTCGGGAACCGATTGGTTTCGCGCACCCGGATGAGCGAGAGATACCCGACTCAAATGCAGATTCAGATTCAGATCTTGACATGCCAGAGGAACAGGAGGAACCTGGCGTCGTCCATGACTCACAGCAGAGACTTCCGGCTACCTATCCCGTGATAATACCAGACTCCTTCTATGGCGACGGACTAGCTGAAGCAAAGCGTGGACAAGCTCTAGTCAAGGACTCCTTTATCGGTGTAGCACAAGAATCACAGCTGGAAGTTGTGCAAGACTCCTTCCACACCGCATTACCAACACTCCAAGAAGAGCCAAGGCTACCACCTTCACAGCCGGAAGTAGGTTTTGTGCCGAGTATTAGCCCTGCGAAAGCGCCAAAGCAGCCTACCATGCCACCTCCGAAGACACCAACGAAAGTGCGTCGAATGGAGATCCCAAACACGAACTCGACATGCTCGTCCATTTCTACCTGTAGCACAATCCGCACCATGACACCTTCACCCACCAAGGCTGCTATGTATAACCGCTCGCCGCTGAAGCGACTGAGTGAGAACTTAGCACCACTATCACTGTCTCTCCCTCGACTTACGCAACCACCAAGGAAGAGTCAGAGCCAGAGGCCCAGGGAGTCCCAGATCTCCACGCAGGGCACTCCAACTCAACACTCCATCCGGCCCAGCCGCAAACCTATTTCAGCCGCAGAAGACGTCGGACTTGACGACGAAGGGGCAATACTTTCAGACTCCTCACCCCGCGCCCCTCGTCCCGTCTCTCCACATTTATTGCCGTCAGATGACAATCGGGACACCCAGCATTCCACTTACACCAACTCCCCCTCAAAACAAATACACTCCGAGCTCTCCGCCGCCTCCGACAGACTGAAAGCTGCTTCCTCATCCACTAGAACAGTCCGCTTCAGAACCTTCAAAGACAGGACCGAGGTCAAGGATACGCAGGATAGCAGCGAGGAAGAACTGCTTACGCAGCCGACGCAACAGCCATCGCAGTCTAGCTTCCAATTGTCTGCGCCAAGAAGGCTAGACGCGACAGCCGCGGTGGATTATGTACAGACGTCGGAGCCGGAGCCCGAGCAAGAGCAAGTGCCGAGTAGTCAGCAGAGCACAGATAACCGGAGTCAAAGTATACGGAAACCTGATCAAAGTACCCAGGGTAGCGTATGTAGTTTGGGAAGGGAGAGGCCGCCGGTCGTGGGTGGTGATAGTCAGTGGATGGATAAGCTGATGACGGACGGTGATGCCGGAGCAAGTATTTCGACGGAACCTGTGGATAGTCAGTGGCCTGGAGGGCTCCTGACAGAGAGTCTGATGGTTGATGGTCTTAGTGTGCCGCCGCAAATAGATGACGAGTCCTGGGAGGACTGAAGTAAGATATAGCAGAAGGTGCTGCAGTTAACGAACTATGCGGAATCGATCAGGAATGTCTATTTAAAAAAGTTTAGACGGCAGAAAATATCGGCTCCAAGTACGTCTCAAAGTAAGACGTTTATAAGAGCTATTACAAGCAAAGCAAATGTATTGGGTATCTCAATCATCTAGTTAACCGTGACATCCATAATTGCCTCCATGATCTAGCACCATCCGTCTCCACCCTCAGATCCAGATACCGAGCCAGTATACAAGCAAATTGACTCCAGCTACAGCATTGGTGGGTATCTCAAAGGGTCAAAAACACCATATGCGCCGCCCTGCCTTACTCGTCAACTCATCTTCGTGCCTTAGCCACCATTTCTCAATTCTTCAAAACCAGCCCACTCGTCCTCAAGCTCATCGCTCCATGAAATCTTCGGAGGCTCCTCACTTCCATGAGCCTCCGCCGATTCATCTTCAACAGCCAAATGGCTTCCACGAGCCTCGGTAGATATATCTTCACCAGGCAAGGTAATTGTATACCCAGCAAGGCTTACCACTCGGGAGTGGCCGGACGTTCCTGAACCTTGGTCTCCTTGGAACTTTTGGTCTTGGCCCTGTTGTTTTTCCATTTGTGGTACTTCCTCCTCCGTCTGCCTCCACTTGTCTCCTTTCCATTCTCCAGATCCATGGTTGCTTGATCCTCCATTGAAGAAACTAGTCGATTGTCCGGCGGTCCGAGAGCCTTCGGTTGGCGTTTCGCCTTCTTTGGCTTCTGCTTCATCGATGACGTCTCGTCCTCCTTGTGATCTTGCGCCACCGTGGGTACCACTTTTGACGGCGACTCCAACCTGGCCATCTTCGCAGCTGCCATCTCCCTGTTTAGTTGCTTGATCAACAGAGGAGTCCGCGGGCTGTGGGTTGTACCGGCGCTTGTGCTGGAGGCTGCGGTCATGGGTTCCTGAGAGGTCGCACTGCTCGTGCCCACCACTACGGATGTCCTGCAGGCTGCCTCGCGAGGAAGATTGGTCTGGATTCTCAAGCTTCGGCGGTTCTTGCCCCTTCGGTCTCTCTGCAGATCTCTGTTTTGCACAGGTTGATGGCTCCTTTTGGGGGAAGCCTTCGATCTGGTCTCCACGCCAGGCTGCAGAACGGCCGTCGCCTCCAATGTCGGCGTTGTCGAATCTACCGGACTTGTTGTTTCTTTTGGTGGCCCCGAGCTCCTGTGTGTCGCCGGATCCTTTTGCACTATCGAGATCTTTACCGATGTCGGCTGAAACTTTGGCGGCATCAGCTCCTTTTGCCCCTGTCTGACTACACTGTCTTGATTGGAGGCCTTTAAGCTCCTGCGTGATGCTAACTCCGTCTGACTCTTGTTCGTCGCGGTCTCCCTGGTTGGTGGCGCTGGCTGCAGGGGCTGGTTGAGGGCTGCTACGCTCTCTGCCGTCTTTGGATTCTCTTTCTCGTCCAGAGACCTCAAAAGCCTTGGCCTCTGCGAGCTTGTTGACTCTCTCTTTCTGTGACTGGCGATACTGCTGGTTGCCCTCTTCGCTACCCATTGCCCCGTGGTCGACTTCGTATTCGTCTGCAGCAGAGGTCAATCCAGCCCTTCCCAAATGTGGGGAGTTTCCACTAGAAATTCCTCTCCAGCGACCTCCGAGTCTTGGGGCCAAGCCCTTGAACCTGGTATCGCCTCCAATATCCAGTGGCATCCACTCTGGCACATGCTTATACCTATATTTGCGTCTGACAGAAGAAAACGGGTGGGAACCTACGTCAGTCTCAGTTTGATTAGTCTTATGATAACTGGAGTGTGCACTCGCGCTAGCGAGCATACTACTTCCTTCACTGGAAGCTGACGTGGAAGGACCGGAGACTCTAGGATTCGGTGAAACCACTGGCGTTGACGGAGTAGCATTTGGAGATGGCGGTGGCATGCATGACTTGGCTTCGGACTGCTCCTTCTGCATTGGAGTCAGTATATTTGATGACACGCTTGCGGCACTCTGGACCCAAGTAAGTCCTGCAGAAGAACTTGCAGAAGAAGAGCCAAAACTGGATCTCGACTAAACAGGAGGATAACATACTTCTTCGCTCGCACTCGTCCTTTCTTGTCTAAGTTGAGAGTCTTTCGAAGTGCCTGATGTATCCATTGTCAAAGATTGGTCCGAACGCGGCTTCCCCCTCCCCTTTTTTGACTTTGACTTTGACTTTGGCCTTGGTGTTTCTGGAGCGACCTCGGCCTCTTGAGCCTTCGATTCCGAGGGAACCGCGACTGATGTTGGCGGAGAAGGCGGTGATGGCGGCGGTGGAGTAGCCGCGGCGCTTGCATAACTGAACACGCGAGCATGGGCATTGAGAGAAGACATTGACTTGCTCGGACGAACGGTGGCGCTGGAATCTTTTGATTTGGCCGACTTTGGTGTAGATACATTGCTGGGCATTGCGGAGGGCGTGGCGAGCTGTGTGGTCGGCTCAACAGGTGGAAACATGACTTTAAGAGCAATAGGTGTAACAGCCATCTGAGCGTAAGACATCACCGTTGGAGACACTGGAAGGCTTGATGATGGTGCATATCCTGGAATAGGCACTGAACCTGCAATTGAGGTCGGTGCACTGGCACTCAACGTCTTCGTGGTCACTGCCTCGTGAAATCCACTGCCACTAGCAGTTCGTGCCGAGCTAGAGTACCTTGCCGCAAGCTCACTGTACAGAAGTGTAGCTGATGACGAACGCGAAATGGCAGTTGGTGCTCCAAAGGGGACCTTGGCAATAGCCATATCAACTGCAAGCCCAGCCACATCCTTCTTTCCAATCTGCTGAGACGTCAGTGCTACTGCCACACTCCCTTCTTTACTTCCAGCCTCTACCTTCTGAGCATATGTCGACCTCTCTGGCAGAGATCCAGCAGCGATGGAAGGGAGAAGAGGAAAACCTACATTCCCGCTTGAGCTAGAGAGAATCGCATAATACGCAGGAGGTGTGAAAGGCGGGGCAGTAGCACGAAGTTTATCCGAAGATTTGGACTTTGGTGTCGCAGCCTGCTGGCTCGGGGTCAGAGTATGCTCACTGTCCCAACATCCGCTCGCAGCGCGAGCATATGAGAAGGCACCAGGAAGGGCACTAGAAGGAGTGCCTACATTATTTTTTGGTGCCGCCGGCGCACTTACCAAGCTCCAGTTTGGGCTATCAGGTAGAATGGTCTCGGTCGCCTCCCTCAATATCCTCTCCGCCTCTCGGCGGGTTTCCTGAGCCTTAAGCATCTGCGACCAAGTGGCCTTGGTAGCCTCTGCTTCTAGATTATGCTTTGGCGTGCCATGTCTCAAAACTGCAGCAGAAAGACTTGGGAATGAGGCCTCACTCATATCATGGCGGTAGAAAGTGTCCGCAGACTTGCCCGTCTCCTTTGGATTTTCCTGCTCTAGAGTTGAAAAGCTACCGGTGCTTTTGCCCTTCCCTTTCTTTGAACCTTCTGGCCGTTTAGCTGGCTCACAACGGGGACGGTCTTGAGCATCGCCTTTGTCCGTGGCTCTGCTCTGCTTAGATTCCTTGCCAATCTTATCTAAGGGTTCGCCGTCGCGCTCCTCATTCTTATCGGGCTCAGGTCTCGGCACCTTGTTTCTGGGCTTTTGAGTAGGTTTCGGTCTACCTTGTAACTTTTTCTTCGCTCCTCTGGCAACTTGCCATGTGTCAGCGTCGGATAATTGCTTTGTGAGGTTGACGCTGGGCTGCTGTGTTGACTCTGTCACCTGATCTATCTTGTGGGTAGCAGTCGGCTTAGTGTCTGCCGGAATGTCTTCTCCCGCGGCTTTGGACATTGGCTTGGCACGCGCTGAGGCTTCGCTAGCTGAAGGCAAAGTCTTCACAATGTTTCCATCGCCATCCGGATTTGAACATTGTTGCAAGTCGGCTGTAGATTTTGATACTCTGTCGACGATAGCGGCCATAGCCTCGGTATCAACTGTGGGGCTAGCACTGCGCTCATCTGTGGCGGAGGCATCGAAAGACAAACACGTCTGTCCTCCATGATAATAGTCTTCCTTGGACGAAGGTCTGGTCAAGTTATCGGACATCACTATTGAGGCAAATGATTCTGTACTAGACTGCGTCGAGCCGCGGTGCTGTGTCGAAGAAGACAACGAAGACGCACTATCGACTGGCCGAGCTGGAAGGAACGGATGACTGTGTTGAGCGGCAGCATGGTCATGCGCACTCCCAAGGACAAATCGTGCTCCAGGAGTTATGGTCTGAGAACGATCTCTTTGCTTAGAAGGCGACCGTGAATGTTGACGGCCACGAGGTTTTCCAGGCGATCTTGCTCTCACGCTCGATGTGCTGGTCGAGTGTCCCCGCTCGTATTCGCGGTAGCCAGCCTGATAAGTACCCCAACTTTCATACGCAGAGCGTCTGTCGCCTTGCGAGGAGGTACTGTCTTGGCTCCAACGTCTATCATGCTGCCTGTTCAAATTACCCAAGTTGAAGGTATGCTCAGGCGACATCTGCGTGCGAGCCGAATACCGCGGGCCTTGCCACATGCTCCTGTCATACGATCCGTTCCTGCGGTGAGACGGTGGTTCGTAACTGCTCCCACGGCCATACCCTCTTTCACCAGTGACGTTGGACCGCTGCCCGTGTAGTGGATGATCATTCCTGAAGTTTTGCTGAAGGCGCTGACGGTCAAGGTTACTGTTGCCGTTAAAGCTTTGTCTTCTCTGATCATAGAAAGCAGGGAATCTCTCCGGTGACGATGCCGTTATGGCGCTAAACTGTTGTGAGAATGCAGACGGATCGTCGAACGCAGTATTGCCAAAGGATGGTGGCGGGCCACGTTGTTGTTGCAGCGTTGCTTGATAAGTTGAGCTGCGTGAAATGTTGTCCACTGCCGTCGGTTGTGGAGCAAATCCGTGACGTTGCCATGGAAGACCGTTGGAATGCTGTTGCGTAGGCGCCTGGGAGTATGAACCAGGCGTGTTTGCAGATTGCGCGGCGGATAAATTCGGGTCCGGGCCCAAGGCGAAAAGCTCAGCTTGTCTCTCCGATAGCTGCTTCATGACATCGATTTGCCTATGAGGTGATCAGTATAGTATTGGGCCGAGGTAATTGATATTGGGCACAAAGCGTTACTTACTGTATCACGAGGCCCATTCTTGCTCTCAAGTATGGCACAAGCTGCTGGGTTCTCACCAGATCAGCTTCAGTGAACTCTTTCATATACTGGAACCATTCCTCTCCGAGCGCATTGCCTTCCTCAACGCCATCGCCACCTCCACAGCCATTCAGACTCGCCTTCAGGTTGCTGAACAGTGTTTGAGCGTCCTCGTTGAGTTCGAGAAGCTCTTGAAGCACGGCATGTTGCTCACCAGGATCCCTAGTGGAATCCAATGCTGCCTCGTAATACTTGGTCTGCTCCTTCAAAATCCCCACCTTGCTGGCGTACGCCTGCAGAAAGACATCGCGGCTATGGAGGTCTAGGTGTGCCAATGGAACTGGAGCCGGGACTGCATATGGTTGGTATGTTAGATATGAGTTTGCCAGCGGAAATCCATATTGAGGCTGGTGATAGCTAGGTCTGGAGGGTGTGAAGCCCCACTTACGCGGTCCTGTTGCATCGATGGGCGGCGGCCCTCGGCCAAATGCTGTCCCTGTGGCTGGAGTTGTGGTTGACGGTGGCAGCGGCGGAGGCATGGCGGCGCGATCTTGCCCGGCAAAAGAGAGATGGCTGTCTGGATGTGCGTGCGGTAGGGACGACTCTGGAGGTGGCTCTTGCCCGCCTCCTGGTGTGGAGGGAGTATTCTCTGACATGGCGCGTCAAAGTGCGCAAAAATTTGAAGGTGTTTATATCAAAATGAGAGATACAAATAGAGGTATCGTGTGGTTCCGGATATGCGCGCACTCCTTGTTTAAGAAGACGCACGTGTTTGTTGGTTGATGTCCGCGGGCGCCTGTGCACCTGGGTGCGGGTGGGCGTTGTCGTTCCTCGGACCCAGGCGGAAGGGGCGACTGAACTTGCATTTACCACCAGGGATAGAGGGACAGGAAGGCGCAGTGACGAAACCCGTGATTTCCTGGCTCTGCGGTCCTGAGTGCCTGTGATCGTGGGTGTAGCTGGGACTGGTCATTCCTGTGGTCCTGGGCGCAGCTGGGCGCTGTTGTTCCTGTAACCAAAGCGGAAGGGGCGACCAAACTTGCGTCTACCGCCAGGGACGGAAGGGACGGAAGGGCAGGAAAACACAATAACGAAACTCGTGATCCCCTGGCTCTGCAAGCCTTAGACTGATTATTCAATAGGACTGGCTGGCAGCGTGACTGCCAGGGCTTTCTTTAACGGCCGTTCCTTTGTTGTTCACCAGCCAAACAACCGGTTGAAATCCGCTTCTGGTTCATAATCGCTTTCCCCTTTCTTCAGGTCGGCCCAAACAAAGGTGCCCCGAAGACAAGGCCCACGATATAACATAACTGCGAGATATGACTGTGCCATGACCCATGTGGCGGTACCACTTCGGAAGCCTGGAATGGTTAGCCTCCCAATGCCAGAGGTTATTGCGGAAGACAGACTCACCAGCCAAAGTCGCACGCTTTGAGAAGATGGACGCGCAGAGAAGGACTGCCATCTTGTCGATGTTGAGAAGGCTCAACTGGTCTCGATAATGCCGAATTTACTGCTATATATAAGACCAGGCCTTGTCACTCAAAACCTTGTCACAACGACGGTTCCCTAGGGGTCTCGTATCTTAGTATGGTCTCGTATCAAAGGTATACTTAGCCTTGAGACCCTTGCTTGAACTTTAAACCGTGGAAATACGTTTCCCAGGCTTATAAGTCGGGCAGACTTATATGAGAGAGTGTCTTATAAACCAGTAACTTAGGTAAGCCGACAGGAGCCAATGGCGATCTGGCCATTAAATGCAGAGGTTTTGGAAGACAGGTGTTTCACATGCAGAGAGTCTTCTCAGTACAAGGGGAATGGTAATGTGTTGACTTGGCTATACCTTCACAGAGCGACGTCAACTGCATAGCCGCATGTAGTCGCGTATCTGTGGTGTTGTGCTGTCGTATGCTTGGGCGTTTGTCGTAATGCAACCTAGGCGCCAAGCTGTCAAAAAGTGGGGCTTTCACAAGCTCGCCAAGCAGGTCCACTGAAACATCACTGACATCTTGATGAAGAACTCCACCAATTTCACCCCGCAAGGTTGCGCGACCAACTTATAAATTCTCCATCATTGTCGCCATGCCGTGAATGCCAAATCGCCGGAGTACTCACAGATCTTCCACCTCGGTAAACAATTTTTCACCATGAGCGCGACACTCACCACTATCTTTGTCATCGTCGTGGGCTTGCTCGGCTACCGCATCTTCTCAACACCTACGCTCTTACGAAATGGCCAACCACTTCGTCGGCCACCCGACACCTTGCCACTTGTAGGCAACGGTCTTCGCTTTCTTCAGAATCGCCATATACTCTTTTCATGGTTTCAGCGCATGGAAGAGCACTTCGGTTTAGAGACCTACCAAATATCCGTCCCGTCCCTACCACCCGCAGTCGTCATCAACGACCCGAAGAATCTCGACTATGTCTTCAAGCACCCTGCCACGTTCGGCAAAGGCGAATTCCTGAAGGCGAGAACTATGGATCTTTTCGGACACGGAATCATAAATGCAGATGGCGATCTTTGGAAGATGCAAAGGAAGGCCGGGTTGCAGTTCCTCAATGCCAGTAATGTCAAGGCATTGAGTGACGTGCCGCTTTCCAGGGAACTCGATAAGGCCGTCAAAGAGCTCAAAAAGCGAGGCCCCGAAGTACCTGTCGATCTTGAGAGCCTCATATTGAATGTCACCACGACAGTTATGGGCAGAATGGCATACGACATGGACATGAAAACCACAGATCCGTTCTCCCAAGCCTTCGAGTACGCGTCCGACAAAACTGGTTTGCGCTTCCAGAACCCCTTGTGGCGCGTCACGGAGTTCATCACTGCTCCGAAGCTTAAACAATCGCTTAAGACATTGAATAGATTAGGAAATGAGATTGTTGCCAGCGCCGTGCAGAGGCGCGAGGCAGGCCGGAAGGCGGCGAAGGATGAGGAGCATACTGGTATCGAGGGAACACTGATAAATTCTCTTCTTGACCTTCTGCCAACCCGTCAGATTGTTGCGGATTCGGCACTCAACTACCTGACGGGTGGCAGAGATACTGTAGCACAGGGGTTGACATGGTGTTTCTATACCCTTCTCCACCATCCAGAGGTCAATGCGCGGATTATTGAGGAGATTTGCGCTGCAGGGCCAGAAGTCATCGATAGAATTGAGGGTGATCCATGGACACCGGACTACGAAAGTGTTTCGCCTGCGCAGCTGCCATACACTTTGGCCGTCTTTTACGAGGCGCTGCGTTGTTATCCGCCAGTACCATTTGAGATCAAGCAAGCGTTTCAAGATGCCACACTGCCAGATGGGACATTTATACCAAAGATGTCTGTTATTGTATTTTGTATCTGGTCGATGAATCATAGTAAGAACATCTGGGGTCCGGATGCTCTTGAGTTTAAGCCTGAACGTTGGCTCGATAGCAATGGCCAAATCATCACGAAGGGATCTGGCGAGTTTCCTGTCTTTAATGGTGGACCGAGACTTTGCCTTGGGAAGCGAATGGCTGAACAGACTGGCATTGTCGTGCTTAGCAAGTTGGTTTGGATGTTTGAGTTTGAGGACGTGGAGAAGAGGGAAAGGATTAGTAGGAATAGCTTGACGCTACCGATGGATGGTGGATTGCCGGTTTATGTTAAGCCGAGGACGCAGAAGGCGTAAACCTACCTGGAGCACATACAGTGGGGTGACATAAGTCTTCGTCGATTTTTGGTGAGGCTCGGACATTGAATTGACAAACCACTTTGTCGCCCCACTGGATAGGTCTGGCCGAATTAAGTAAAAAGATCCGGTAGATGAATGCTTGGTCATGTACACGTTCAACTGCGCTATCATTGTTTGTGTCGTCGATAGGTACGCGCATAGCACCGAGGACCATGTGTAAGACGAGTGAACAGAATACTTGATCATGATCCATTTGGAATTGCTATATGTGCAAGCCCGTCGTTCGTGCTTTCTCGGTCGGTAATCGTAAATACTTCCAAGTTTCGGCCATCATTTCCGACCATACCAATAAATTCCGATGACCCGAATTGCGCTTTTTTGCAACCATCCTTCAGCGAACCACAGCTTGACGTGACCACTTCCTCACGGCGCCACTGCCTCGCTCTATGATATCCCGGAACTCTCACTCGTCCTCTTGCGGCTCCATCTTAGCAAGTGTTTCCCTTTCAATCCTCATCTGCGCATCCAGATCCAGAGTCTCCCTCCTGTTTGGCTTAGCGGACTTCCCCCTAACATCCTCCTCACTCTCACTATCCTGCAACTCCCTCTCCCTCTCTCTCGCCTCTTTTGCGAGTTCCCTTTTCACCATTCTCGCCTTGATCTCGTCGTCGTAGAAGCCCTTCTCTTCCAACATCTTGTCACATCCTGGAGTAGGACACTTCAACTTCTTCACACCTGGTCCTCTGGCCCTTCCTCTTTGCTGTGGGTTGTCATAGAAAACAGTCGCAGTAGCCATCATTTCTAATATGGCGGACTTCTCGAAGGTATGACTGCATACATGATTGCTGTATGGGTGCTTGAAGGTTTGCAAAGTGAGCGGGCACTTGAGCGATGTGACACCGCCGGTGATCTGGAGGTCTTCATCCGACTCCTCTGCCTGAGCTGGAGTATCTGCAGCATCCAACCCACGTAATCTTGGTGCGCCGTCTGCCGTAAACCATTCTGATGTCGGAGGAAGTGGTACGGTGTCTCCGTTCGTTGTCTCATGAAGAATCTTCTTGAAGTCCTCGTAGTGCTTGTTTTTTGAGTATCTGTTGGTCATGCTTCTGCTGCCATATTTCTGTATGTATTCGTCCGTCGCTTGCTTCAAAAGCTCGGTTGGGCTCAAGATGTCAACCTCGTCGGCATCTGGCATATCCTCATCCTCGCCCTCTCCATCACTTCTCTGCCTCCTCTGCCACGGTGGGACTTGTCTGCTCGCGTTCTCGACCACAGTGGCGACCAACAAATCCTGTGCCCCCAGTTCATCCGAATAGTCAACCAGAGTCCTCATTGCCGCCTCAGCCTCCTCAGTCAACCTCTCAACCTTGGCCGCCAGTTTCTCAACGTGCTGCTCAGCCATGATCTCCTCCTGTGTCTTCCCTTCGTCCTGTGCTCCCTCACTATTCCTCCTGTGCCTCTCTCTCCTTCTAGTCCTCTTCTCCTCCAAGTCGGTCTTAGCATTTACAAGCGCCTCATTGCTATCCGCCGTCGCAGTCGTGAGCATCGTCATGCAGACGTTAAGATGGTTCGTATACTTGGCGTGATCGGCTTCATTAGCGAGCTTCGTAAGGCTTGTCTTAGCCTTGTAGGTCAGAGGGCAGGCTGGTGGTTGGTATGGTGGGAGGGCGGCTCTGCGTTGGGAGGAGCTCTGGTTTTGAGACGATTGCGCATCGCGATTCGAGCGCGGTACAAGACGACCACGACCTGTCATGGTGACAAATATGAATGTCTGATGAGTATTGGGGCAAGAGGTGTGTCTGACTTCGTACTGAGATGTTGTGATGATAAGTGTTCGAGTTATGGTTGTTTTTGCCTTTGTGAGCTTTGAAAGCCGACACGACTTTTGGTTGTCGGAGCTGGGAGACGCGTTCACTTTAACTTTTGTGGGTCTTGTGTAGAAGGCGCTGACACTTCCCGCAGCAGGCACCTTGCTAAATCGATCTCAACCACAGGCTTTTGATAATTCGCCTAACTCACTTACCTAATTTAAGAATATGAGGAAATAAAACACACTAGCTTCGAACTCTTGTCAGCAATCTTATCGTTCACAAGTGTAACATGATCTAGCTGAACCATGGTATGACTGATGTCTTCACGACAACCATGATGATATAAGAAGTGTTGCAAACTTGCAAGACCAACGATTCCTACTTCGTAACCTGGATAACCAGCTGACATGTCGAAAATTTATTTATAAGACTCAGCTCAAATGAACAAGAAAAAACTTTCAAATGGACGGCGCCAGGTTTTTCCTCTGGGATTTCAGCTGTGGTAGCGGTGGTTGAGAATCTCAATTTGGTGGATGCTAATTGCTTAACTACTCGTAAGCTTAGCTTTTGTATCAATTCTGATCTATCTTATGTCATTTATAGTGAAACGCTGTTAATCGAGAGTGCTGCTAATGGGCTAGCACTTCTTGGCATCTGCACCCTTATTGAGCACAAGTTTCTAGATCAGCTTCGCAGGCCAATAATGTTTCGTAGATCCTTTGCTTGAGCAGCGGATGGTGTCAAACGGTTTTGCGTCGAGCTGTGTTTCACATTCTTTAGCCACTGGCTTCATCAAGAAGTGCAAGAGCAGAGATGTCTTGGCGAATGAGAAATTTCCACAAACCTAGGTTATATATGTGAGATGCTGCTACCAAAATATCCCTCCTTAGCTCTCCGAAGTACTCAGTTACCGACAAATATCATGCGTGAACTCCAGATATTCATGCTCAAATTTCAAATGACCTCGAACTCATTTAGACCTTGTAGAAGCAGAATGCCGAGTAAAAGTTCGCTGCCTCCATTTCCTCGTCAGAAACCAACAGCTTGCCTTCTGGTCCCCTGCCCCTCTCTCTCACACCCATCCTCTCGCTCAATGGTCCTAGGATCTCATCGTTCTTCTCATTTTCCCAGATATCCTTGAAGCTCTTATGATATTGCATTTCTAGGTTAAAATCCTCGGCAATGGCTCTGAATGCCTCCCATGGAACAACGTACTCAGGCACTTCCTCAACTGCCTCGTGAAGGAAGAAGTTGTACTTCCAACCGAAGGGGGGACGGAAGATACCATCAGCGGGTGTTGGCCCGGAGAAGCGACAACGGTAAATGTCGTTGCCCCACTCGGCGGTTGCCGGGAGCTTCGAGACTTCTTCGACCTCTCCTTCATCCTTCTCCTCTCCATCCTCGGTTGTGGCCCCATTTTGGTTCTCTTCCTTCTTCTGCTCATCACTTGGGCGTTCTGCTTTATTTTGAGCTGCCTCTTCCTTATCTTTCGTCTCGGCCGCGAGACGTTGATTGTACTCAACTACGTGCTTGCTGAGAATATCCGAGTTTGGAATGCATCCGATAAGCCTGCCTCCCTTTTTCAGCGCTCCAGCAACATTCGCCAGCATTTGCCTTGCCTTTTCCTCAGACTCGAATGCATAATGCATACAAAACATCATGCTAACGACATCAAACTTTCCGCCGCCGAATCTAGATGGCCCTCCTGAAGGATCAAAGCCAGCCTCTTTCACAATCGGCACGTCCTTGATGCTCTCACCGAAACAGTCTTTGACGAAGAACTCTCCGTGGAAGATCCTCGGTGCTCGGCGCTGGTAGCCACCGCGTCCACCTCCGCGACCTCCTCTACCTCCACCAGTTCTCATCTCGTGGTATCTTCCTCTCGCCTGTTCGATTGAGATATCTGCTGGATCAAGCCCGACATAGAGGTCAACCGGTTGCGGCGCTTGTTGCCACTTTCCGAGGTCTCCCCCCTTTCCACAACCCATATCTAGAACCAAGAGACCTGGCGGTGGTCGCTGTCCAGTCTCTTGCGGTCCTCTCTCCCAGTCCTCGCTCGGCGAGAACTTCTGAATGATCGTGCTCTTGACCCAGTTGTTAAAGCTTCTAAGTCCTTTGATCCTCGAGTCTGTTCTTCTCCAGTCCCTGCCACGCTCTGGCACTGCATTGTAATGTTGTCTAACTGCATCATGGATGCCCTTGCGATTTTGTGCTTCGACAGCTTCACGTTGTTCCTTCTCACGCTGGAGTTGGCGTTGGCGGATTGCTTCTTTTTCTACATCGGTCAAGCGGTTGCGCCCCGTCGGACGCTTCTTGCGTGGGCGATTCTCCTCGTCGTCTTCTCCGCGCGGGGAAGGAGCACGGCGCTTCGCTGGCTCAAGCTTACTTGCGTCGATTGGCTGTGGCGTGGCATCGAATGTGTCTTTTGGTCTGGAGTCCTGGCTTGGGGAGTGATTTATATCTGAAGTCGAGTGATTGCGTCCTGGGGTCCCGTTAGAGTCTGTCAATGTGCGCTTGCGCTTCCGATCTGGAGAGAGCCTAGCCGGGCCGCTGGAGTCGACTGGGCCCGACGGTTTCTGGATGACGTCCGTACCATGGGAAGCCATAATGGCTGATGTTGTAGCTTGTGTAGGTGTTCGTGGTTATTACAATTTAGCTCGGCAGCTTTTGAATCTGGGGGACGAATCCCTTGTAATGGTCGCTGGTTGAGGAAGTAGCAAGTTTGTGTCCGTCCGATTCGTTATGGGTGGTAAAATCGCGGTGCTCTAAGATGGTCTATAGAGGACGTCTAAAATGTATCGTCCTAGTGGTAAATTTTCGACCTTGATGTTGAACTGTGATTTGTGTGGTGTTGCAGTAGTAGTATGAAGAACTGAAAGCCTGACGAGCGTAAAGAGAGCCTTGTTGGCGCGTAATTCTGTCCTCAGGTAGCCTTGCAGCTGGGAGGCGCGCTAGTGTGGCCTCGTCGTGAGCTCAAGCTGCCTCGTGTTTTGGGTACCTTGGACCTTACATCAACACAAACAAAAATCACCACGCCCCTGTCAACCGCCCACCTGACTTAATATCACGAAATCACATATAACAGTCTCGTAATACATAGTCAATCATGGGTTCCGAACCATTATACGCCAAATACCCTTTCCTCCCCCTCGCTCAGAACATCTTCAACATTACCAACCCTGCTGCACCTCAATCATCCCAGCACACTTCCCTCAAGGCACTTCAAGATGCTATCTCCGAACACAAGATGGCGCCATTATACCTTTTTTTGGCGCATCCAACGGAGGGCATTTTGAACCCAGCAGGACAGAGCTCGTCGCAGGCCGCAACACGGCCGCCAGGAAGAAAGCCAAGCATAGGAATGGTGGCAAGCAAAAGTGCGCCTTCCGTGCAGATGCCATGGGATGAAGCACTTTACCATAAGCTGAAGAAGGACAACGAAGAGGAGCTGGAGAAGTATCAGAAGGAGGAGGACGATGCTGGCGAGAATGCTGGCGAGACTGAGATTCAAGCTGCAAGAGGGAAGAGAGCGGAGTTCTATGCTCGTGTTGGTGATAAGGTAGGATTTCCCGCATCGGTGAGAGCAAGGATCAAATGCTGACACGATGACTGCAGGATAAAGCTATTGCCGCATACGAGGCAGTATTTGAGAAGACCGGTGTTTTGGGCACGAAGATCGATTTGGTGCTCGCCATCATTCGCCTCGGATTGTTTTACGGTGACAAGGTTTTGGTCAAAAAGCAGGTTGAGAGAGCAAGCGCATTAGTTGAGAGTGGAGGAGATTGGGATCGCAGAAACCGCCTCAAGGCCTACCAGGGTCTCTTCTGCCTCACTGTTCGCGACTACAACACCGCAGCTCCACTTCTCCTTGATTCACTGTCAACCTTCACCTCCTACGAGCTTTGCACCTACTCCAACCTCGTCGTCTACTCTGTTCTGGCCGGTTCCGTCTCGTTAAAGCGTGTGGACTTCAAGTCAAAGGTTGTGGATGCACCTGAGATCAAGGCTATCCTTGGTGATGGCGAGGACAAACTCTCGGCACTTTCTGGGAAGATGTCAGCTGGCCCAGGATCGGGAGACAACGCAAAGGATGCTGAGATGGAAGATGCCTCTTCGGCGGCACCAGTCAAGGCTGTCAACCTTACTACACTCGGAACCAGCGCTTCGGATGTGGAGAATGATGCACCGGTTGACTTTGGCCCTCTTGCGCAGCTAGTCAGCGCACTTTACACTGGTAGCTACAAGGCTTTCTTTGCCGCGCTTGCTGCCGTAGAGACCACATTCCTCACCCAGGACCGCTACTTGTTCGAGCACCGTGGATGGTTTGTGCGCGAGATGCGTCTCCGCGCATATCAGCAGCTGTTGAAATCTTACCGTGTCGTTGGTCTGGAGAGCATGGCCGACGATTTTGGCGTCTCAGTTGATTTCCTGGACGGAGATCTGGCCAAGTTCATTGCGGCGGATAGAATTCCATGCACCATCGACAGAGTGACTGGAAAGGGAGTCATTGAGACCAACAGGCCGGACGACAAGAACAAGCAGTACAACGACGTGGTGAAGACGGGAGATCAGCTTATCACTAAGTTGCAGAAGTACGGGCAGGCTGTTAGACTGAGAGGCAGCGAGCGTGCTTAGATCCGTAAACGGGAAGAAGGCGGAAGAAAGAGCTAAGGTGCGGAGACGGGTGTCCCCGTCCGATATTTAGACATGATGCCGAGACGTTGCTTTTCTGGGGTAGCGTGTATTATATTAGCGAGCAATTCTAGAACGTCGTGGCTTGTCTGCAACTCTAATGCCACTACGAAAATTTGAAATTCTGACGGTGGAGGGTGAACTAAGTCTTTGTCGTGCGTATGGTCGGACGATCAGGATCTCAATTCCCAGGTGGTCTGTTCTCTGCTCGAGTACTATACCCATTTGTTAGTGGACGATGTTTGGGTCGACACATCGAGAGCAGACTGGTTAACATCAACTTGCATCGATCAACTTGTCAACTAGTGAAGTCCGCCATTGACGTTTCGGCTCAGGCAAAAAATTGGCGGAACGCGCGCGAGTGCCGCGATCTCAGAACCTTCGTCGCCAAGTTTTTTCCAAGACTCCGACTCCTCTCCAACTCCACCGAATAGGGTTCACCAACACGAGAGATACTCGATGTTACAAGTGCAGTTTCACATCCGTCGCAAGACTGTCCAGTTTATCTTCACAAGCTACTCCAACTCTTCCGACTGATTAGCTGTAAAATGTATCGTCCTCATCTTCTGATCTTGTACTCACCGCGTTTCACTGTGCTTCAACGATAAGATACACCACTCTCCACCCATATCACTACACCCCACATCGCCGAACCCAGGGCGGCCAGGCACGCTTTGATCCGGATCGTTTAGCACCGCACACAATTCTCCAGTGTGCGGTCATTGTGGCCAAGTTTCCCTCCTCTGTCCTGTATCTTCGTACGAGCGCACTTCTCGTACCGATACAACCCATACTATTCGCCAATCTTACGATTCTTGTCCGACACTACCATTCCAACCACCCTGTATCCTCCGAGGTTGGACCCCTCATCCAGCAAATTAAACAACAATGAAGCTCCTCTATGACGCCTTACCAAAAGGGGCCAGTGGAATGACCCCATTAAGAAAGGCTGCTGCTTCAACCAGGCGTCTTTCGGGCAATACATGCGTTGAGGCGGCCAGTTTCGGTGAGCATTATAATTCCGTTGTTCCAGTACTTCATGACTTTTCTTCTCCAAGCCAAGCATTTCTTGGCATTGTACGGTTTCCGCATCATCTTCTTCCCGCAAGACAAGCATGCCAGGCCAGCATTGGCGGATCGCGGGGTTTCTAGGCCGAGCAGGGTTACTGCTCTAGCCGTCGGGTACGCAGGGCAGGCATTATTAGCTTCGCGTGATGGATCAGCAATGAGCCCCTTCAGCCTCGTACGTTATGTACATGAGAAGGCGCGAACCATATATCGGTTGCTCTGCCTGTGTTTTGATCTATGATCGTTTCTCTTCTATTTACTACATATCTAGATCTTACAGACGTCCACTTGATACGGTTTACCTATAACTGTATATCAACTCGAAACTAATCACGTTGTCTGAATAGTATATACTCCAATCTCTCAGCGTTTTGCTTTCAGAGCCATGTCTACCACCCAGTCGCGCCGCGCGCTGAACATCGAAAACATCAACCCACATGTCCGTGCCGCGGAATACGCTGTTCGTGGAGAGCTCGCTGTGAAGTCAGAGGAGTATAGACACAAACTCGCCAAAGGAGAGAAGCTGCCGTTTGATTCTGTTATCTCTGCCAACATCGGAAACCCACAGCAACTCGACCAGAAGCCTATCACTTTCTTCAGACAGGTACTCAGTTTGTTGGAGAACCCAATGTTGTTGGAGCAAGAAGAAGTGTTGCTTGAGAAGCTGGGATACAAGTCCGACGTCGTCAGCAAAGCAAATTGGTTGTTGAAGGAGGTCGGATCTGTTGGTGCTTACAGTGCCTCTGCCGGTGTGCATGGTATCAGGGAGTCTGTTGCCAGGTTCATTGAGAGTACGTTACTCACATGCGTATCTAGCAGGGTCGAAACTAACATCTTTCAGGACGTGATGGCTACCCAGCCGACCCAAACCAGATCTACCTCACAGCTGGCGCATCTGCTGGTGTCAACACCCTGCTGCATATCATCTGCGCTGGCCCGTCGACAGGCGTTCTGGTCCCAATTCCACAATACCCACTCTACACTGCCACTCTCACCCTTCTCAACGCCACATGCGTCCCATACTACCTTGACGAAGCCAAACATTGGGCCACTGACATTTCGTCGATCGAGTCCGCCGTTTCGCAGGCTAGAGATGATGGTACAGATGTTCGTGCGATCTGCGTTATCAACCCCGGTAATCCAACCGGCGCCTCTCTAAGCTACGCTGATGTTAAGGCCACGATTGCTATGGCTGCCAAGGAGAAACTTGTCATCATCGCTGATGAGGTCTACCAAACCAACATTTTCGTTGGCAAGTTCCACAGTTTCAAGAGCGTGCTGAGAGATATGCAGCGTGAGGAGCCCGGAAAGTACGATGATGTTGAGCTTTGCTCGCTGCACTCTGTATCCAAGGGCGTTGTGGGTGAGTGTGGACATCGCGGTGGCTACTTTGAGCTTGTCGGCTTTGACCCAGAGGTTGTTGAGCAGATCTACAAGTTCATCTCTATCACCCTCTGCGCGCCAGTCATTGGACAGGCGCTTGTGGAGCTGATGGTCAACCCCCCTAAGCGGGGCGAGCCATCGTTTGAACTGTTTCAAAAGGAGACTGATGGTATCTCCTCTGGATTGCGGGCAAGAGCGACCGCTCTCTACAAGACATTCAACGAGTTAGAGGGCTATCATTGCAATGATCCACAAGGTGCTATGTACCTGTTCCCAGCTATCAAGCTGCCAAAGAGGGCAATGGAGCAGGCTGAGAAGGAGGGAACGGCAGCCGATGAATTCTACTGCTTGAGAATGTTGGAGGCGACTGGTGTGTGTGTGGTCCCTGGCTCTGGCTTTGGACAAAAGGAGGGAACGCTGCACTTCAGAACTACCTTCCTTGCTCCGGGCACTGACTGGGCTGAGAAGATAAAGACATTCCATGAGAAGTTTATGGATGAGTTCAGATGAAGTGATTAATTGTCGGTGAGGTGGGTGGGCTAGTATGAAGCGAAAAAAGCGAGCGTTGTTCTGCATAACTGTTTAGCTATCTCAACAAGTTTGCATTTTTCATGAACATGGCGTTATATTCCTGATTATTCTAGCTTGCGTATTTCATTGAGGCGGCTGGTTGATATGGGAATTCTGCCCATTTCTTAGAAATGTAAATTGCCAATACTACCCCATTTCTTCCACGGTGAATTTCACTCGCTCTATATAGTCGCAAATAAGTAGCTCAAAGGTCTCGATTATACATATGTTACAACCAACATAAACCTGCCAATATGCGGCAACCGATTAGCCAGCCACTTCGATATATAGTGCAAAAGAGACAATAAGAAGTTGTAAATTGACATACTTATCGAAGTCCCAGCTTGCTAATCAATTAGCATTCATCGATATTGCCTAAGTTACCACAATTTGAAAGACAGATGGCCAGTGCTATCAAGTCGTAATATCTATCTTTCTCACCCACCATGGCAGTAAGTCTTTTATGAACTCAAGTTTCGAGGATACTAACCAATTAGCACTTCCATAGAACTGCCATAAATGGTCTTGCTAGGTGCCGCGCAACGGGTACCTTGAGAGGTGGCAGGTTTCACTCAAATCATGCTGATTGTGGACATTTTTGTTAACCGGTTGCGAGTGTCACTTTTTAATTATGATTTTAATTTATGAAATCTAGTCGTGATAATTGCGAACTTTCATTGTTAAGCAGTTGCGATTACCATTTCTCGATTCGACTTTGTTTCAGTGTTGCACAAGTAGGTATCCGGGTAGGTGTTTGGGGTATTGCTAGATAGTCCCTCGCCAAAAGCGCTAGAACAGGTGGGCTATACTGCTTCGCCTGCCACCATTTCAAAAAGTCAACTTTCTCCCCAATGCCCTGCTCCAAAAAAAACCGTGACCACTTGCCACCCGTTGCCTTGTTGCGGAGTACAAATAGCTCATCGTCAGAATCTGGCTCGTGGTTGTCTGTTTCTTTGCTATTTTCAGCTTCTGCTAGCTGAAGCTGACGAGCCCGTAAGAACGCACTCAGAAATTGTGCTCTGGCTCGATTGCACAGTGTTTGATTATTGGCACCAGGTAGCAGATGGCCATAAACTCCGAGATTCATCCTGGGATCTAGGATTGTAGCTATGTTAAAATGGATAGTGTTTGTTGGTAGTGATGGAGTAGTATTTGTCAAGTCTGAGGATTGCAGCAGCACATGCTTTGTCAAGAGTCATTGGTCCAGCTTCAACTTGCTTGTCCTGAAGCTTTTTCAGCATCTTGAGGTAGAACGGGACGGCCAGATTAAGATGGGATAGTGCTCTGCTCGAATCGTCGTTGTTGACTTGAAGAATATTTTAAACAAGTTCTAAACTCCCTTAATAGTCTTCCAGTCGGCCGAGCGGAGCTGGGTATCCCTCATGCTTTCCTCAAAATCTTGCTGATGGGACGCATCAGCAATTGGCTTCTCAAGCTTAAGTACTGTGTCTATCATATTATAGGTAGATGACCAGCGGGCTGGCATGTCTAGCTGCGGCGAATACGGTGTAGCTTTCTGTGCCTGAATATGCTCAAACAATAGCACTTTCCAGTGTCTGCTGTTGCGGAACTTATAGATGTGCTTACGCAGCTTCCACATAACATCAGCCACCACGTTTTTCTCTGTGTGTGCCGAAATCCTGGCTTCTTCATCAGCTGCATTGTAGCTATTTGGGTCTGCCTCCGGTTCTGCTTTCAAAGCTACAAGAGCATCTTATACGGGCAAGTTAATGATATGAGCCATACACCAAACATAATCCTCCTCAACTGTAAATGCCCATTGCGGGTCAGATCCGTTACCCTTTGCTAGCTTGCGAGCACCACTTTCAAAATGCTTAACCATAAGATCATTGGCTGTAATGTTGTCCCAAGTAACGAAGCCTACACTTGTTGTGATACCAAAGTCGTTTGTGGCCTCAAGCAGCTTTGTAACAAGGTACTGACCGCTGTGGGTAGGCTCCTTCAAGTGAATAACGTCCAGAACTTTCGAGATATGCTCCCAACATGAGTTATCGAATGTGCTGTGATTCCAGCTTTGTTTCTCCTTAAGGCCCAAGCGTCTGTAGTGAGGCTAACTCGTCCAACGGTGTTGATATGCTGTTGAAGTGTTTATGACAGCTGACAATGATGCGCAAATACCTTATGAAGTTCCCCCCAACAGAGCCATCCTACTAACCGGCTGTGTTGTTGGACTAAGACTCCAAAAGCCGTCTCCAGGAGGGACTGTCCGCTACGTTCACAGCAATATTATTACACACTAGAAAGTCTAAGAATAGCTGGCGGAAATTGTCCGCTCTGCGCTTGGAGTACCCGACAGGGCGGAAAAAACCATCGACCAAGTCTTGTGTGAGCTGGTTCAAGGCTGCAGTTGTAGTACCGGAGTGAGCTTTGTGCACAAACGAGACCGCTGGGTGCTTCTAATGGATATGTTCCCACAGATGTCTGGTTTGACTACTGGTTTAGACAATAACCGGTGAATAACTGCATCTAGGCTGTTTGGCAAGTGTATTTGATCCTGGGAGGAACGGGTGGCAGAGGCTTGCAAGTAAAAAGTCCCTTCGTGAATAGTGCCGAGCCAGAGTTCCGCAGCTTAGGTAGAGCACTGGAGTTGAGAACGAGGGCCGTAGATGCTTTCGCTGTTATTTTTCCGTTCTCCTTCCTTGTCTTCGCGTTCTCCGTCTTTGCTTGCTGGTGCTGATGCTGGCTTGCTCGGTTTGCTGGGCTGATAGGGGAATTGTCATGCAAACATCGGTCAGAAAAGAAAGTGTCAGACATGATGAGCGATAAATGTATTCGGCTAACTAGTTGGCAAAGGTTTAACAAACGTTTTGTGATTCAAAGGCATTGCGAGTAGAACAAAGACAGAAACAACGGCAAGGAAACAAGCGGTGAGGGGTCTCAAGGTTGTTGCAAATGCCCCATCTTGTACCCAGGTACCTCAGAAAGTAGGTACGCGAATCAGCTCAGATAGGTATATCTACCCCTACCTACCCGGATGTAGTCAGGTATATTGCTATCCGTGTGCAACACTGCTTTATTTATAGGAATCTTGTGCAATTTGAATCATGGCAATAGCGAGCTTTGATGCCATCTCGATTCTAACCGGTTATTGGAAATAAATGTCTACACTATTATATTGGTTCCTGGACCTTGGTCGTTCTGAATCAATTTACCACAGACCCATCGATGTATGCTAATTGGTTAGTACGTCCAAAACTCAATTTGATAACGGAGTTGGCAACAGTCTCCACGCAAGGGTTTACGGTGCACAGAAGCAGAGCGAGATTCAAAGACGTGTGTGATATGTGGGAAATGATTTTTCATGAATGCAAACCACGTGATTACTTTTTGAATTTGCGTTTACAAGACAACGTAATGGCCAACCAACTTGTTGCAATATAAAGTGGCATCAAACTGAAAGAGTATTGCAAGCCTTTAAATCCGAGCTATGTTCCCAAGTCACGGACTCAAGGACTCGTTCTCACATAGTTTGCTGTCAAGCTCTGCTTTTAAATCCTTTATTATCATGCCATTCAAGGTGATATCCGGAACTAACCATTTGCCTCTTAAGAAAGTATGAGCTTTGCCGTCTTTCTCTTCGAGTTGTTGTTATCTTGCGAAGCAGCCTCATTAGCACGGCTTTCCTATATCACAGCAGCATCCACGACGGTCATGAGACGCTTTGGCGGCATTGCTGCAACAGAACGATGTTACCAGTAGAAATGGAGTTGAATGTAGCCACTCGAGACCGCGCCAATAAGTTCAGGGGAGCAAGCAAGTATTAGATCCAAGAAATGTTATATCATCATTACTTTAGAGTCTGCTCTTATTGCGGTGACCGTGGATTGTGGTCGTTGAGCCCGCCCACGAAGTTAATGACACTTACATTACAGTTCCAGGCCGCTAAGTTTTGTCAATCAAAACATCTGCCTGACATTTAGATTGACTCTCTTCCTTTTCATCCAACCCCGCCAGTCCTCATATTCTCCACTCTGTCCGTTCTCCTGCGCTGGCCAATCCTCCAAGTACTTTGGACATGTATCCTTCAAAATCTTGGGAACACCATGCCACGCCCATCTTGCCTCCTGGCTCATCACCACAACATCACCACTTCTTAACCTTACGGTGAAGTAGTCACCATCCTCCTTTCCAAGCCCAACAACGAAGAGGCACTCGCAGCCAAGGCTCACGGACACAAGGCCCTTGTCACTCTCCTCACTCACGTCTCGATGCAGGCTGAGCGTGTCACCAGGGGAGTAGAGATTGACGATGGCAGCCTGCGACTTGATCTGCGGGAAGAGACCTGAGAGGAGGTCGCTGATATCTTGTGGAAATTGCGGCGGTGGCGCGGATGGGTACATCTTGGCGGTCCAATCATACTGCCCACCTAACGTGCACCATCGCAGTGACTTGTTGAGAAACTTGAGAACGGAGAATGGTTTGTGTATCGACGGATCCTTAGGTGCGAAGGAGACCGTGCTCGTGGGCGGGTATGTGAAAAATGACTTGCCATCTTGAGGGTATGGAAGGTCGTGAAAGAGGTGGACATTGGTTTGATGTACTGGATCGGATAGATCCCGGTGAAGAAGACGTGACAGGAGCTCTTTCTGGATGGGTGCTGGAAGGAAGGATGGTAAGATGAGGAGACCTACCAAGGTGTCAGGAACGAGAGGTGGAATATACTGCAAGCTAAAGCGCCAGCCAGGCTAGATGCCAACGCTTGAAACCGAAAATACCAGTAAACGATAAAGAAGACTCCTACCTGGTAATGACTTGCTGCTATATATGGGCTGACTCTCTTGTTGTGGGAGATCGATACCGTCCTCCATGAACTTCTCGTAGACACGTGCCAATGTTTCCGGAGCGATACCGTCGCATATTTCCAGCCTGTGGCTTGATATGTCCCTGTCAAAGTCTAGGATTTCGCGATCTGTATTGACGGCGGCCGACTGCAATTTCTGGAAGTGTTTGAAGACATCCTTGAGAATTTGTGGCGGCGGTTCGCGGGGGTTCAGAAGCGGCCTTTGATGTTGCCCTGCAGCCTCGTCGATAGCTATCATTTTGAGCTCAAAAACGCAGGTAGTATGTTTACCACTAAATAAAGGCCAGAGTTGGGCAAGCTTAGGTGCTAAATAAGACGGCAGCTGTCATGTGCCCCATGGTAGAAAGAACTAAGGGTCGTCAGCCACCGCGACAGCCGTGTCTCACACGGCTGAAGGTGCAAGTAAGCGAAGCGCGTTGGCTGGCCGAGCTCGCGACGGCTCTTTATTTACTTTTGGCCCAGAACGACAACGAAAAACACGACAACGCCAACAAGAATCCGAACCATCGACTTCGCGACACATTTGTTGATATCCTGACTTGTTGTAGAGATCGTCTAACGACCAGACATATACCCAGTGTCTCGACAGCAACCAGGACATTCTGCCCCTCCTTTCGATAACGATACGACAACTTGACGGAGAAACTTGAGGATAACGAACACCAACATTCTTTAGATTTGTTGTACAGAGTCGCACGAAATGGAGAACTATCAGAAGCTCGAGAAGATTGGAGAGGGTACGTTTATGACATTTCACTCAATCATTAAAGCGTTCAGTGTTCTTCGTTCCTAGGCGCTAATAATGTAAACAGGAACTTATGGTGTCGTTTACAAGGCTCGCGACCTCCTCCACAATGGACGCATTGTAGCTCTCAAGAAGATCCGCCTCGAGGCTGAAGATGAGGGTGTCCCATCCACCGCCATCCGTGAGATTTCCCTCCTCAAGGAGATGAATGACCCAAACATCGTGCGTCTCCTCAACATTGTCCATGCCGATGGCCACAAGCTCTACCTTGTCTTCGAGTTTCTTGACCTCGATCTCAAGAAGTATATGGAGGCATTGCCAGTGTCAGATGGTGGCCGCGGAAAGGCCCTTCCAGAAGGGTCCGGGCCAGACCTCGGACGTCTTGGACTTGGAGATGATATGGTCAAGAAGTTCATGAGCCAGCTGTGCGAGGGCGTCAGGTACTGCCACGCACACCGTGTCCTTCACCGCGACTTGAAGCCACAGAACCTTCTCATTGACCGCGACGGTAACTTGAAGCTGGCCGATTTTGGTCTTGCCAGAGCCTTTGGTGTGCCATTGAGAACCTACACCCACGAGGTCGTCACCTTGTGGTACAGATCTCCAGAGATCTTGCTTGGTGGACGCCAATACTCTACTGGTGTCGACATGTGGTCTGTTGGCTGCATTTTCGCCGAGATGTGCACTCGTAAGCCACTGTTCCCAGGCGACTCGGAGATTGATGAGATCTTCAAGATCTTCCGGTATGCAGTTGCAGCTTCCTCTCTTTAGACCCCACACTAACATCGATTCGCAGTCTTCTTGGCACACCAACTGAGGAGGACTGGCCAGGTGTAACATCCTTCCCAGACTTCAAGTCCTCTTTCCCAAAGTGGTCCCGCACCAACAAGCCGCTTTGCAGCAACCTCAACGACGCAGGTTTGGACCTCCTCGAGGCCATGCTTCAGTATGATCCAGCCAACCGGATTTCTGCGAAGCAGGCTTGCATCCACCCATACTTTGAGGGCGGTGCTCAGCAGCACTCTGGGCGTGGACTCGGCCCGACCTACCAGAAGAACGGCAACGGCTATTAAGTACTTGATGTTGTCGCTTGGATGAGACACAAACTACACAAGACATCCTAATAACATGAGTACATGAGCAAGCATTGATGAAGCACGACTATCTATTCACGAATACCACTCTATCTGAGATATGATAACATGATTAGTGGAAGTGTTGGATAGCCGGGCAGGGTATGGTACAGTATAGAGTTTCATGTCTCTCATATATCATCTCGCGGCTTGGCGTTCTGAAGGACAGGAGGCATGGGGAGTTAGGAGAAGCGATCGGTTAGCATTCAGTGGTAAATTCCACCAACCATGAGAACACAAATGAAACACCCAATTGTTCTATCACGAATTATCTTTGAAAAGTGGTTTTATTGTTTCGTTCCTGCTGACATAGAACCGCATGTCAGTATTTTGATTGTGGTGTTGATAAACGTTGACCCTTTATCGCAAAATGCGGGGTATCGCGTAAGCTACGTCAGTGCATTAGCTCCCCGCCATATCTAGATATTTCTAAGCAGATGCGCCCTTATTCACAGCCAATGTTCGCGCTGAGATCAATTTTCAGACCCCAGACCCGCTTCATTAGACCATATATAGTACCAGCTTCAGGTGGGCAAGAGTGCAAACCATTAATTGAGACAATGCTAATATAGATCACAGCGAGAGCAGCATTCGCAACGATGGCTACCACCAACACCGACACCTACAAGTTCAATCACTCGATGTAAGTCCCTACTGCTAACAGTTCACCCCTGGAAGTTTTCAATTTGAATGTCAATTTCAAAGTTCTGTACTATGGCGGAGAGCGGGACTGGCTGTCTTTGTTTAATCAGTTGGCCACTTACTGACCTCGATGCAGGATCCGTGTGAAGGACCCAAGTGAATCCGGTCCGCATGCCCCTCCACAGCTTAGTTACATTCGTAGCTGACACAGGCTGCAGTCAAATTCTACGAGTTCCTCGGCATGAAGATGATCAAGAAGATCGAGCAGCCAGAAGCAAAGTTCGACCTCTACTTCATGGGATACGATTCTCCAAAGGCCCTTTCGCATGGCAATGTCTTCTCCGATCGTTCGGGTCTCATTGAGCTTACGCATAACTACGGAACTGAGAACGATCCCAACTATAAGGTTAACAACGGAAACGAGGAGCCGCATAAGGGATTTGGACACTTGTGTCTGAGCGTGGACAACATCCAAAGCGCCTGTCAACGCATTGAGGAGGCTGGTTATAAGTTCAAGAAGAAGCTTACCGATGGCCGCATGCGCAACATTGCTTTCGTGCTGGACCCAGATGGATACTGGGTTGAGATTGTTGGACAGAAACCGGTTGACGAGACCGAGAACCTCAAGACGACCAATGTGGAAACTTACCGCATGAACCATACCATGATTCGTGTCAAGTCTTCCAGCTCTTCCTTGAGATTCTACCAGGAAGTTATGGGTATGGAGTTGATCCGCACTTCTCAGCATCCGGATGCAAAGTTCAACCTCTACTTCTTGGCGTATAAGAATAGTGCGGATCCGAGTGCCGCCAGTTCGCAGGCTCATCGTGAGGGAGTTCTTGAGCTGAGTGAGTGTCCATTTGTAGAGCGGTGGTGAAGTCTGCTAACCGGCCGCAGCATGGAACTACGGCACAGAATCGGACGAGGAGTTCCACTATCACAACGGTAAGCGACATCCTCATGAACCAGTTGGCGACCTTTGAAGCTGACAGCCTCGCAGGCAACGACGAGCCACAAGGCTTCGGCCACCTGGCAATCAGCGTCGATGACCTCGATGCCGGTTGTAGCCGATTTGAAGAGTTGGGTGTAAAGTGGAAGAAGCGCCTGATAGACGGCAGAATGAAGAACGTGGCCTTCCTTCTTGATCCAGATGGATACTGGATCGAGATCATCCAGGTGAGACTACGCATATGGCAAAGGAGATTACAGATGGCTAACCGATTAATAGAACGAGAAGCTCAAGGAGAGAGCCAAGTGGTAAGCGGAAACAGTTGTGATTAGCTTTAGCAATCAATTCGAGTAATGCCATCACTCAATGGCTCTATGAGAAACCAATTAGCAAAGCACGAAATACGTAATATAGGTGACAGGCGTCAATTTTATGGATTTGATCAATGTTTCAGATTCCGTTACCTACTTGGTCTACCGATTAACAAACCACGATGTGTTCGTGTGTCTTCAACTTCCTTCCCAAATAATCAGGCTACATCGTAACAGCTTGACTTGATTTTACCACGTTTATCTGCCCTCCAATCCACCTAACCTTCGACGCCCTTGTTGTCGTCAGTGACCCGAGATGTGTTTACATGACAGTGCATGGGATTGGGATGCAACAGCATGAGTAGTCCCCACAGTCTAGACATGGCGAAACTTCTGGCTTGACGATGGAGGAAATAGTGCTGACGGCGGACGAGCCTGGCGTATTGGATGGAGGCATCTTGATTACCGGTGGTTCGCGAGAGAGAGAGCTATATGAAGTTAGGCAAGTTCTAACCCGCCAACCGGTTGGACGCCATGAACTGCATCAGATCTCAAGAAGTTTACTTTATGGTTCCGGGGATTCCGAGAGCTATATAAAGGTTAACTATGCTCGAACCCGCCAACTGGTTGAAACGTGGCGAAGCACACCACAGCTCGCGAGGAGCTTACTTTTATGGTGCTATCGAACGATAATGCTTTTAGAACTTTGCATATGGTCTTTAGAGAGTTTAAGATGGTTTGATTGACGGTTAGAGATGTTTGAGGAATAAATAGAGATGCCCTCGAGTGAAGTGATGCCAAGCAGGAGTACGAATCAAGTGTGGCAGTCTGGCGGCTATTATTGGAGCTCGAGCCGGGGTAACTGTGGCTGGTGATGCGGGATGACGGGTCTTCGATCAAACTGCCGCTGGAATCAGTGCCGCTCCAATAAAAAACATTCATTGCACACAAACAACAGGCTGTCAAGGAGAGAAACAATAACGCGACATATCGACACTGCTGCATGGGTCTGCTTCACAAACCGATTAGCTTGTTCTCTCCGGCCATGCAATGATGCGATGTGCGGATGGGTTTACCACTGACATTGAAATTGAAAGCCAACCTGTCGGCAAGCGCAGGTCTCCTTTCCAATCTCAATTTATGGTTACCCGCCTCTGCCGCTGGTTCTTCGCGAAATTACCGCTTTTCGGGATTTATTGAAAGAAACTGTTATTCCTACATCTCAAGATACTCGTTGCGCCGCACTTAGCAAAACCGTTCCTGGCAAGTTTAAATTGAGGTGCGAACCAATTAGTATCACCAAAAGTTAACTTGATGGAAGACTGACTCGTACTGCTATGGTCAGTGGGAATGATAGACACGTCGACCTCGATAGCGCCAGTCATCTGCCCTTGAGATGTGTGTGTGGCGGCGGTAGATGATATCGATAAATGCTGACTGGTTAGCTATCTAGAACTTCAATAAGTATATCAATTTCCATAAACCGCAACCGGTTAGCATTGGGTGGAATTATTCACTGTAATACGGCTGCTTTAAGACCGTCCTGGGAGTGCCTCGTCGGATTCCAGATAGTGCGAAACCAATCGGCGTCTCCAAAGACAACGAAAGCATAGTCCGGATAATACGAACGCTTTCCCATTCTAAGTTCAAGCGATTCCTTACATCACGAATCAGGCTGCACCAGTATGTGAAGAGCTTTTTTCAAGCACAAACATGTATGCACATTATAGCCGATATGGCTTCTATCTCAGTGCCATCTACCCAAGCACTTCCCTTTTATATTCCCCCTTCTTCTTCATAACAGCGCTCATAATCATCGTAATGGTATCATAAATCACAAACTCAACAAGCCCTCAAAGCCCTGGAATGCAGCTGGATTCTGCTTTCCGAGGTACTTGACTGCCTCAACCAACTTCGCACGGGTGTCGTCCTCAAGCTGCTCCTTTGGCTCGCCCAACACGTGTGCAAAGACTGGGATCAACTTTGAAGTCAACTGCTGGACGGTGGCGTCACCGTGCTGGTAAAGGCCGACGATGCATTCGTAGATTGGCTTGTTCTCCTCGTAGTCCTCCTTGAGTGGAAGGATGTTGACAAGAACTGGGAGGACCTCAGAGATTGGAACCTTATCTTGGTGTGCCATGATCATGCGGGAGACACAGCCTGAGGCGTTGTCCAGAGTGCGCGCAAGCTCGGTGTGGAGGAGTGGCTCAAGAGACTGGAGGATCTGGTTGTATGCTGGGAGGTAGGTGTTGGAGTCGGTGGAGTACTGGATCAAGAGACCGGTGGCGTAAGCAGCGTTAGAGCGGGTCTCTGGGTCCTCATCCTTGAGGCGGTGGAGTAGGAGCTTGAGGAGGGAAGCAGTATATGGGGTAACGGCGGACTCCAGGTTGCGGGTACACTCGGCGATGACACCGATGGCGGTGGAACGCTCAAAGCTCTCCTGGGAAGAAGCAGACTTCATGACTGGCTTCTCGAAGACCTTCCAAAGCTCACCGAACTGTGGTCCAAGAGCAACGGCGAGGCCGATGACAACATCAAGAGCGGTGTCAACTGCGAGCCAATCATACTCAGAAGTCTCCTGGACATCCTCGCTATCGTCCTCATCACCCTGGTCAAGCTGACATGGGTGGGCCCGGGTGACAAGAGCAGCAAGAATAGTGGTGACCTGCTCAAGCATGTTGCCCTGAGTAAGGATGGCTGGACCGCAGAGACGGAGGGTGGCAGCAATGTTGCGGTTGATGTCGGTAACAACGTCACTGTAAAATTATCAGTAAAGTCATTTGAAATGTATGCTTGACATGAGAAATTGATTGGGTCAGAAAAGTTGATAACGTTTTCTCCGCAAATACGACTTTTAACGTATCGGAGTGAGCTGGGTTAACGTCTATAGTTTCATCATTCCAAGGTGAAAGAAGAAAATAAAATAAAACATACCGGTCCATCTCATCACCCCAGACAGTGAGGGTGGCGGCGGTAACAACCTCACCGAGCTTGAGAAGCTCTTGGGATGGCTGCTCCTTGAGTGGAATACCTGGGGTCCACTTCTTGCCAGTACGGTCCTCCATGAGAGCCCAGAGGCAAGCGTATGCCCGCCAGAGAGTACCGATAGCGGCCTTGCGGGCACCCTCGTAGTGGTGGTCAACAAGGGTCATGACGGCCTCAACGGTTTGCTCAAGGTATGGGATGTAGAGATCTCTGGTGTGGGAAAGAACATCACCAATAACCTCAACGGCGATCTCCTTCTCGAGAGCGATAGCGGTAACAGCGGAAAGATCATCCCAAGCGTCCTCATCATCCTCATCATCCATCTCGTCCTCGTTAGAGCCGTCGACAACCTGGACCTTCTTGCCAGCAATGACGACCTCCTGTCCAAGGAGCTCAGAAGCCTCCTCACCGAGCTCCACGTTGTCATCAGACTCATCCTGCTCAAGGCACTCCAGCAAGCCCTTGACAACACCCTCCAAGAATGGAGCAAAGTCCTTCTCGTAAAGCTTGGAGAGAGTGGACCAGAGGATGTAGGAGGTCTCGCGGAGACGTGGGTGTCCGAGGTGAAGAGCCTCCTCGGATGCAGCCATAAGTGGCTGAACATATGGCTGGAAAGCCTCTGGGCCAACAGCAGTGGCCATAGAGCCCATGGCGTCGCAAACAGTTCCGCGGAGGTCGAGCTCCTCGTCGCTAGACTTCATGGTGACGTACTCAGAAAGAGCCTTCATGGTTCCCTCAAAGTATGGCATGAACCCCTTACCGGCTGAAGAGGCAACAGATCCCATGGCACCGGCAGCAGCACCCTTGACCTTGAAGTCTGGGTGGGAGAAAAGTCCACCAATGGTTGGGAGGAGCTTCTCGAGGTAATTGGCGATAACAGCAGACTCCATTCCGTCGATGAGAGAGTCAAGGGCCAAGCAGGCACCGATAATGATGCCGACGTTGATCTTGGACTCCGGATCGCTGGAGTTGCAAGCAGCCTCAAGGTTCTTGAGGAGCGCTGGGACAATATCGGCGTGGGCATTGCTCATGTCCTGGGACAGATCCTCTGCAAGGCGGGAAACACCGTGAAGAGCGGCCTGGCGGACGTTGATGTCCTGGTCGTTCAACAAGGTGAGAACGATTGGCATGATGGAATCGAGCTGGGTAGCAACGAAATCTGGAGCGCCCTCAACGATCATGCCGAGGGAGAGAACACCAGCCTTGCGGTGTGCTGGGTCCTGGGAGGCAGCGTACTTTGGAAGTTGGTTAAGGAGTGGAACGACTACCTGGCGTGGTGGAAGGGAGGAAGCTGCGAGATCGAGAAGAGACAAAGCAGAGCGTGCTGGGGTAACATCATCCTCGTCATCATCATCCTCATCCATCTCGGCGGCGATGGACATAGCCATGGTAGTGATCTGTTCACCGAGTCCTTGAAGTCCCTGAACCTTCATGCGGCGGTACTTCACAGCCTGCATGAGGAAAGACAGAGCCTGGCACCGGGTCTCCTCAGTCATATCCTTGTTGCTAGAGATCTGGATCATAAACTGCATGAGATCCTTGAAGTGCGCTGCAAGAAGGGCGGTCTCACAGCCAAGGAGAGTCTGGAAGACCTCGAAGGCCTGCATGGTGCGCTCCTCATCACCCTCGGCGATGGTTCCCTCAAGAACAGCAACCATTCCTGGAATGGTCTCCTGAATAGCCTTGACAGACTTCTTATCCTCCTCTGGGTCGATAAGCATCGCGACTCTGCTGAGCGCGAGCATAGTGTTGATGCGGACCTCGGCGGATTCTGGATCGCGAATGGTAGTGCTGAATAGCTGGAACAAGATTGGAAGCTTGTCGGCGAATCCGTCTCCAACAGCCTCGATAAGGGTGAAGAGAATGTAGACGCCGACCTCGCGATGAGAGACCTGTGGCTGCTTGGCGGCCTCCATGAGGAAAGCTGGGAGGTTGGCCCACTCTCCATCCTCAAGATCGAGACCGGCAATGGCGGCGATAACGCGGGCGGAGGAGTGGCGGACAAGAGCGGATTGCTCGTTCAAAGTCGACTGGAGAAGCTGCTCGCGGATGGCTGGCTTTGGGCCGGCTGGGAGGGAAGTCCAGTGCTTTGGAACCAGGCGGAGCGCCTCGACGGCAGCTTGCTGGCGGATGTTCTGAGCATCGTGGGTAGTGAGGATCTGGAGGAGCCAGATCAAAGACTCGGTGTGTGGGTAGTAGTCCTTGCGAAGCTCAGAGGTTGCTGCCTTGACCTTCTCGGTATCAGCTAGAAGTTGTCAGTATTGTGCCCCTGAAGATTGAAAGCCCATAGGGCGCACATGCGCGGGGTCAGAAAATTTTGCGACAAGCTGGTGAGCGGCGCAACGTACGGATCTGGATGTTTTGCAACAACTCAACAAATCTTGCTTGATCCATCTTGACTGTCTGAAAGGTCCTGAAACCTCGTAAACAGAGCAGAAGGGTTGTGGCACGAGTTGTATTGACTTGTGAATTCGAAAAATCTTCCTCTTGTGGATCGCAGGGGTCTAGCGCATGGGTGGACCGAGTTAGCGCCGGCAGAATAACCCCACCCTACCTGGCTGTCAGGGCGGTCAGGCAGTTCAGGCCACTACAGCGCTGGCGGGACGAAGCTTCGGAGAGGAGGCTCACGCTTCTGGCAACGCCTAACTAAAGCTTCCCCCAATTATGCTCATAATTGGGCTTGGCGGGCGGAAATTTGGCTGGTAGGGCCGTGCCGCAGCGGCCAGAAGCGCGGCATCTCAA
>RCNJ01000216.1_pt1 | contig 39139 bp, 44 predicted proteins | sample 2041171 | NCBI WGS metagenome assembly RCNJ01 (sample SAMN09708213, study PRJNA481090) | feces metagenome | biome: feces | host: Pygoscelis adeliae | place: Antarctica: Rookery Lake | collected 2010-03-01 | reverse complement strand
CTCATTTCATCCCCAGCCTTTCCCACCACTGCCATGCAAAAGAATATGTAGGACCTACCTAATCTCCTCAAATCCTGCATCCGTGATCTCCAAGCTTGGAGCAGCCGAACGATACACGACCCCACGACGAACCGATTTATTCTCAGAACCTGCAACCGGGTATCCTCCAAGGTCTCTCAAGTTGGGCAAGCCTTCAATTTCAACAAACGGCGGCGTGGGCAGGGTCACACCGTTAATCAGCGGCTTCTGGTTGCTTGAGTCGCCCATGTCGTCCAAATATCAAGACACGAGGTATATGTGAGATATATGTGAGTTAATAAAAACGTAGAGATGTAATGAGGATAAATTGGAGTACCAAAGTAGCAATATGGGCGGAAGAAACCAAATGAGGTCTGAAAGTGAGCGTAGATTTACCCGGCGTTGCCGAGGCCGGTCCCGCCATACCCATAAACAAGCCGCAGCAACCCACACTCATCAACTCCCACTTCCCGACAACTCCAAATAGCATCCATCACGTGTGCCACCAAACAGTGCTTCAATGTACGAGTTGAAACACATCACGTAATGCTTAATCATTGCTTTCATTGTGAAGGTCGTTTTAAGAGTTACTATATGCCACGCTAATCCTCATACGAATGCTGTGCAGTCCCAATCCTCGACTCCACGCTTCAATGCATACACCTCGTACATGTCCCATCGTTACACCGTGCTTTATCCTCTTTTTACAATTTCCTCTCCATTTTCATTTCCCAATCTCAGTATCAACTTTGGCTCTATCGGCCTCAAAATGAGCCCCATCGCGAGGAAACTTCGCTCAGCGCCACTGGGCTATGCCATCAGCAGCCACCCGCATCCTTTTCCTGACACTTCCACCACCATCACTCATTCCCCACTCCCGTTCATCCGCACATACTATTCTCGTCTGAATTGATGATTACTACCCTCCGCCTCCTCTTCCACAGCCTCAACCCTCTCTTTCTTACCTCCCCCTGGCGGTCTCGTACCTCCACCAAGCCTTGCCATCATCTCCATCTTCTTCCTCCTCCTCTCCTCCTTCATCTCATCAAACTCCGGCCCAATCTCCCTCGCCTTCTTCCTCTTCCCCAGCAGTCTGCCAAGGCTTCCTTTACTACCTGACCCCTTCCCATTCTCACTCCCCTCCCTCCCTCCATCTCCTCTGCCGCTAGGAGTCGGCGTAGCTCTCGCACCCCTACCGCTACGATCCTCAATCCTATTCTGCCCATAGCTACTCCCATAAGCCCCAGCGACCCCCCCTCCTGGGGAGTTGAGAGAGGTATTAGAAAAGTCTTTCCATTTCCTCCAGCCGTCGAAATCGATGAGTGCTTGCATGCAGCCCCATTCCATGACCTTGCGTTCGAGCCATACGAAGTTGACTGGCTGTTATACTATTAACACTGAAATCCAAATCCTAAGATGAAGGGGGGAACACGCGAGGGAAGAAAAAGCAGAAAGGTAGGTGAGAGAGCGCAGGGGGGAAGCTTACCTTTGTCAAGAAATCGTTACAACCCGCCGCCAACGCCTCATGACGATCAGACTGCAAACTCGACGCAGTGAGTGCTACGATAATGACCGGACTCTTAAACAACCTATATCTCTCCAACCTATCCCCATTCTTCGGCCCACCCGGAGCCCCACCATCCTCATCACCATCGTTCAGTTCCGGCGCCTTGCTCGACGCACTCGAACAGAACACGCCAATCCCATTAACCCTCTCCAATCTTCTGATCTCCCTGGTAGCTTCGAGACCGTTCATGACTGGGAGTTGAATATCCATAAGCACAAGATGAAACCCCCCCGCTCTCCATTTCGTCATGGCTTCTTTACCATTCATCGCCGTCTGCCAGCGCACCTTTAAGCGTTTCATAAACGCCTCTAACAGTTTCAAGTTGATAATGTTATCCTCCACAATTAGCACGTTGATCGGTGGTACCGCAGCGCTCGAAAAAGAGTTCGACGGCAACGTCGGTCTTGGGAACAGCTTCTTCTTTCTCCTCGGCGGCGGCCCAGGGATACTTTGCGGCGTGGATGGGATTGGGGGTAGACGGACAGGTGGGACGGAGGCGGCGGAAGCCTCCACGTCCGGGATCGGCGGAGTCGGTATAGTCGCAGTCAAAGGTGGGGTGGAACCACTACTATGATCCGGAGCAAGAGAATGCGTCCTTGACCGGTTCTCAGTGAGGCCGTTGAGGGGTGGTGCGTGGTCTCCCGCTACACTCGGACTGCTGGTCGGCACTCTCGCGACTCTGGGTCTGCTGTTGTATCTCCTGTTCCCTGGGCTTGGAAGGGATGGCACATAGCCTGTCGACAAGATTGACATGGGGTGTGGTGGGTTGGCCGCCGCTGGTACGGGCGGGACACCGTTGGTGGCGTGGGAGGAGGGTACAAGAGTAACAGGCATAGGCGGAAAATATTCATCTCCCGCCTCGCTCGGCCTCACCTCATCATGCGCGTAATAAATCGCTCTCGGGCTCGCCCTGGGCGTGCGGCGCACAGGCACATCGATTATCAGCGCCTCATGCACACTCTGTCCGCCCGGGTAGACAGCATCAATCATCCTGGCCATCGGCTCTTCGGGGCCCAGCAACCTCTCCTGTCTATGTTCGCGCGGTATGATTTTCAGCGTCACATCTGGAGCGTCAAAGCTGCGGCCAAGGGAGTTGGCGTATTTTTTTAATATCATGCTCCGCACATCGTCTACCAGGTCGTTTTCGTGGATTGCTACCAGGGTCGCGCTGCTGTTGGGCCGCCTTACCCAGATCTTCCGCATCGGTGTTATATTATGCGGCGACATCTCGCCTTGTGCGACTGCGTAGCTGCTTAGACGGCTGAGGCCGCTTCCTGGTCTACCGTCGAGCAGGGAAGGCGTGTGTGTGCTAGGAGCTCGTGTGCTTTGTGCCGTTTCGTCTTTGACGAGCGCGTTGATGAGACCGGTTTGTTGGGCTGGTAACAAAGACTGTCTGCGTATGAGCTCTGCAGGTCGTGCGCCCGGCGTGGGTTTTCGGGATAAGCTTGTGGGTGTTGGAACTGTGTCTTGTGCTTGCCCATTACTATCGCCACCTTCTAATTCCGAGTCCTCGTTTCCCGTGGCTGTGGCACTTGTGCCGGTTGTCTGGCGTCTGAGACGATCGTGCAGGTTATCTCGCTTATGCAGATCACTCGTCGTTAACGGTGATGTGCCCTCTACCGTTGTTGTGGGAATGTTGTTGTCGCCCTCCGCGTTGGCTGGAGGTTTGGTGTTGTTGATAGGTTTGATGTTGGCAGCGCCGCCACTGTCAGGCGCAGTATCGGGAAAGCGCTCTAGCACGCCGTTGCCGCTGGAGTTTGATACTTTCTGTGCTCCACTACCAGCTTGCGGTGCCCGCCCACCAATTCCCTCGCCAACGTCCTCTCCCTTCTCCGAGCTCACTGAAAAATCACTCTGGCTCTTTGCCAGCAACACTTTATATGCATCCAGCTCATTTTCCTTGCCCTGTGGTGTCCCAGCACTGCACGCCTTCACAGCGCTGACCCCGACGTTCTGGGCCTTGAACTCCTCTCTCCCGCTGCTGAACACCACAGCTGCAACGCTATCTGCGGACCCCACGCTGCGGACAGACGGCGGGATGGAGCTGCGCAGACCCAACTTGGCCTTCAAACGCCCTTTGAGGTCCCTCATGGCTCGCACATACAATTGTCAGCTGGAGGAGTGGACGTTTGATGCCAACAACGTGTTGGGTGGTGTGTGAGTACGCATGTATAATAATGTCGGGGCTCGGAGGACGGAAGCAATTGATGGAACGATGTGACACTGTTATTCGCTGGGGAGGCTAGAAGGTATAGAGAGGCCGTGGAGGGGTGATGCCATTGTATTTCTGTTATGGTACGCTGTGACTTAAAGCTTAGGGCTGGCTGTTTAGTGTCTAGCAGGTGAATTACGGTTAAGTGGCGTGTAGTGACAGATGTGATTGTTGCCAGGCTGCCTAACCGATCGTGATGGGGATGATAAGTGCGAGCAAAGCGGACAGAAGAGGACAAGACTTCCGAGCGCAGCGAACAGTGTGAGCAATGCAAGCAGAGCAGAGCAGCACGATCAATTGTGGTAACTGTCCAAATCAGACACCAACAATCTTTGCAATTTCCATGGCTTTCGTCTTCCGCAGTGCTATCCTCTGCTGGCACCGGCCTCGACCCCTCTGGCTGGTTCGCAGTCTCCAGCATACTCGACCACTAACTTTGGCTCCAGCGCACCAATGCAACACGTCCCAGGGTTGGAGGTCGCAGCCTCCACTTCCAGCACATCCGAAACACCTTGATGGGGAACCTAAAATGAAGCCGTTGAAGTTGTGTCTTAGTGCCACGCGCTTCACGTCGTATGTCCTGTCATTTCCGTCCCGTAGAATTTTACAGGTCTTATCCCTTGCTCATTTCTTCAACTCAATCTTCCAAAGCCCATACGTTTGGGAGCATCAGGAAGCAGGATGCAATTTGGCTTTGGCATAGGATAACCGCATCCTGCCAACACCCATTTCGGATTGTGGAGGTTAATCTCCGTGGCTGAAAGGTCGCCGCGGAGCGAGCTGCGAAGCATGTTACATCTTTGAGTTCGACATGTGGCTCAAGGCGCATGACGACGAAGCCACGCAGGCGAAAGCCACGACGACTCTGCATGGCTGTGTCTCAGGGAGTGGCTAGTGACTGCTAACACTATCAACGAGTAAAATCACCAATTAAATGGGGTGGTTTGCTTTGGAGGAGATGGTTGGCCGTGGTTAAGCGTTACTTTTCTTTACCCGACGGTGATCAGATCGCTCGATGGTCTGAGGGCAAATGGGTGTGTTAGGAATCTCTGGAAACGAACAAACCAAGAACCCTAACAGGCAAGACCTAAATGGGAATACGAGGTTGGGGTGGAATTATGAGGCCATCGAGAAATTCCTGTCTTGGAGTACGGGAGAGGGGGAAGTGGTGGAAGTTGCGTAGCCATTTTTCTTGTGAATGGCGAATGGGAAATGGGAAATGGGAAATGGGAAATGTGAAAACAAACCTCGCCCTTATCTTTTCATTGTTAACGAGGAGTATAAACGTTCCATAAATAATCATAGACAACATCTGCCTGCTAAACGATGAAGTTGAAAGTGTGTACTTTTATGAAACCCAAATAAATCACTGACGAGTGTATTTGGTAGGAGAGCACCATACATCACGGCACTATACTCGTGGATCCATTTGGACTCAAAAAATCGATTGATTAAAAGTGAAATACGTGTCAGCAGTTCAGAGAATGCAGAGTGTGGTATTTGAAGTCATTCTCAATATATCACAGCAAGTATTCCATGTCTTATTTCATCTCCAAAACACCATTTTTACCCCATGCCAACTTTTGGACCAACTCCCGACTCCCCGACCATCCAGTCGATCTTATGACTATTGTCGTCTACACTATCCTGAACTCCACCTGACCTTTATCCGATGCCGCCATCAGATTCCAACCCACCAATTATTTGCCAAAGTAACAATCATCATTCCTAAACGCTTAAGTTACCTCTTGTATTCGAATCCAGTCCGAAGCTCCATTCTTACATCACAATACCTACCACTCATCCTCCTCCTCCCTCCACGTCTGCGCAACCACCTCCTCGTCAAGCGCCTCCTTTGGAAGCACACGACCCTCAGTGCAACAATCCTTTTCGCACGTAATTTTTCCCATCCCCACAATCTCAGCAATCCACTCGTAATACCCCTTCACAAGCCCCTTCTGCCTCTCCTCAGCAACTTGTCTATCATTGGCCTCTCTCTCCTCAATCTCTTGCTGTGTTGGTCCTGTGTATGGTCCTGCGAACTCGAATGCCGATCTCGGCTCTCTTTCTTCGCTGGTGCGTCCGACTGGCGTATCCGAGTACGGGGTTGGGAACGGGTTCGGGTGGACGTCTGGCACCGGCGTTGATGATCTTGGGGTGAAGACAGTGTACAACCTAGCACCACTCCTCATATCGACGGCAGCCTTATGAGTGTACGAGTAGTTATCATACACCTCCCTTGGCGCAAACCCCAGCCCCGGCGTCGCAGCCCCGAATTTCGCAATCTCAGCATCGGTGTACCTGTTCACCATAGGCGGATTCGGAGTGGGTGGCAGGATGGCGGTGTGGTCCTCATTCCAGGCCCAACACGCACCGATATGCTGCATCCCCGTCTCCCACATTTTCTGGTTTTCCCACTCTGGTAAACAGGCGTGCATATGCCCAGTCATTGGGTCTGGATTGACCGTGGCGTAGCAGAGATTCTTATCCTCTTCGACCTCACCAACGGATGTTTCGTCGACGCGCGTCTCAGACACCATAGCATCACCCACAACCTCATCTCCCTCCTCACACTCTCCATAAACCTCCCAATGATACGCCGCCCAGCCCTCCTTATGTCCATTCCGCCAGAACTCCTCAGCGTCAGGTTGCTCTCCGACCTCGGCTGCTGGGTCGTCATCATCGTATCTATACGGCCCATAACATTTCTCGGTCACACTCCCATCATCACTACCGCTCTCGCATTCATAAACCCCCTCCCTCTCCAAGCTCGCCTTTGCGTACTCCACGTCCTGCATTGCCTGGGCGTATCTTGATCTATCGAGTCTCTCGGTTTGGTACTCCATCCCCCACACCCCTCCAGCGACGAAGGAACAGGCGATGGCGAAGAGGAAGCAGAGCATTGCTACGGCGTTTTGGTGACTGAGGTGGGAGAGGTGGCGGATGGACTGAGCGTGGCGAGATGGGTTGGCGTAGCTGGATGGGTTTGCGAAGCCCGCTGGGTTGACGTAGGACAGGGGATTCAGGAGGACGGTGTGGAGGATGGGGAAGGGGACGAAGGAGATGAGGGCGCAGAGGAACCAGGAGGCTATGGCGAGGAGGAGAAGGGTGTTGCTGAAGCGTGGCATGGTGATTGCGCGGATGGTTGTTGGAGGTGGTGGGTTGCGGGATATAGCTGATGTGATAGTGCAGAGTAGTGCTACTATTCCGTGTAGTAGTGATATGGGTAGTGGCGTATATTCTGTGAGTGCTGATGGTTACGGCAGTCGATTGTGGGATATACTGGTCGAGGATTTCTACCGAGTGGTGATGCCGATTTGGTTTGTTGCTGTAGCAGTGGTTGTGGTTATGGTGCGAAGGTGGCTGTCGTTGAGGTGACGGTGTGATTATTGTGTTGTATATTGGATGAGACAAGCGTCGATGTAATATTATTGTACAGTAAACTTGACGAACGATAGTATGAAGTGAATGTTGTAGTGAAGAATTACCAGTGAAGGATTCTTGATGTGTGAAGACGAAGACGAACAAATGGGGGACTTAAGATGGAAGAGGGAAGCTTTTATCTCCCTCGAACTGGGCTATAATAGCTTACCAGAGTTATGAGGAAATGAGCTATGAAAGAGCATGGGGCACCTGGCAATATGAACCATAGTAGTTTACCAGACTTTGAAGGTATCGTGACGAACACCTTGTTGGATTGACACACTCGACCAATGAATAAGATGGTACTTGAGCCAAATGCCATCAGTGAGCACCTTTCATCTGTCGTCCCGCGCTGAAGCGCGAGAACTAGATGTTAATGCATTCTAGGAAGGCGATGTCATGACTTGGAATCGATACCGTTGAGCGGCCATATGATCCGAGAACTACTCTACGATTTCTATGGTTCAGTATCATCGTCGTCGCTGTCACTTGTCAGCATCACCACCGCCTCCACGGCCACACCATTCTCCGTTCCGCGTCAACCTTCACTTCAGCTTGAGTTTTGACCTCCCCCCATGTGCCGCGGTCCCAGCCATTAGACAGCCATCCACACAACCCGGTTGCCATAGCGACACCTCTTTGGCGACCACACTTCCACTTCTGGAGCTGCCTCGGGAGACTATTGACAGGTGGATCTATAGCTGTTCCGTCTCACCACTCAGCGATGCGAATACGCTGCAAGTTACGCACCTCACATGTTGGAGGAGAGGCTAGACTTCGGAGGGGACGAACGGCGGCGGAGTTCGCTCGCGATGTGCAGATTGGAGCGCTGTGAGCGGAAGATGAAGCCAATCGGCGAGGCCCACGCGTGCGACTTGCGGAGTTGTGCAGATTGTGGAGTGTAAATTGAGGCAATGTGTTTGGAGACGTGGAGAGCTTGAGCAGAAAGCTCTGAAGCTCAATTGACTTTAAGCAGGAGTGTTGAGCCACGGAAAACAGGACAGGTGAACATTTCTGATGCTCCTGTACTGTTGTCAAAGTGTTTAGGGTCGAGATGGCCTCTTTCAACTCTCAATTGATGACTTCACTCAAACCTCGCCTCGACCTCACTTTGAAACCATTACGAACTCCCAGCCTCCAAGGTGTCGCTGACATGCTTACGATCTAGCCGTTTATGACCCCGATCTCCATAAAAGCTCCAAAGCTGTGCATACGATTCGCCAATCTGTAGCTTTCAGCTCCGTGCAACACCTCGATTTGGTTTGGCATAAAGCTGGGCGGCTGTTCTGCATCCTCGCCTACCTTAGCTTTGTTGACACGCAAACAAAGGGTCGCATCCAATTTATTGACCCGCTACCTCCGCCCTGCCACGAATCCCTCTTCACCTCCACAACTCACGCATCCCGCATCGTATTCCAACTTCACCTGCATTCGCTGCTTTTAAAAGAACACAAAGAGCCCAAGAGACCGTCCCAAAGACGCTCTTCCAACTCTCCTTCTTCCAACAAGTGAAGCAAGAGGCCCCTTCTTGTCTTCCTTTCGTATAACGAGAGGTACACGAGGAGAGATCTCTGCACCTGAATACCGGCAATCTGGATTTCGATTCCCGCGTCCCGGTTCCCTTTAGCATCTTCCCGTCGACGTATCGCAGCGTCGCCGAACCTTCTGCAAAGGTCGAAAAGACTCACGCCGAGGGTGAGATCAGGCTTCCAAAGGTTGAGCATCGGGAAGAGCACCACCACTTCTCCAACCACCTGCCAGCGCCAGCCCCAGCAGGTTCCAAGATCGTAGAGGAGAAGGACGTCCATATCCACGCTGAAGGCGACCGTCACCACCGTCACTTTCCAAGCTTGAGGTTAGTTTTAGCTCCCGCATTTCTGGGGAGAGCTCAACCATGAAGGCGGCTCTACCCCAGATTTTTCCAGCTGTCACACTTCGCATTGGAATGTTCACCCATGCGAACGACATGCGTTTTAAAGCGTTTCAATTCGACTTCAGAATTTCTGCACCTTTCTGAAGGGGAGTCAAAGCTTCGAATCACACTGAATCACTCGCGCTATCGCTTCTGGAAGCACGCTAACTCAAAATAAAATAGACCTCACAAGGACCACTCCACAACCCATATCGACATTGAAGTTCCTCCACAGAACATCAACGTTGCTCCATCCCGCATCCACACTTCATCCATCAACCTTCACCAGGACTCTCCAAAGGCCGTCCATACCGATAGCCACTTGAACTCAACAATCGACATTGCGGAGCGTCAATACCGTACTCGTGTGCAGCCAAACTTTCAAGAACGCGTCAGCATCCAATCTACGGTCCAGGCACCAAAGGTTATCTACAACGACAAGATGGGTTATTACGATGAGGATGGTAAGTAAATAATAACATCACCTCATCACCACACTTCACATCTAACATGTCTCCAGGTCACTACCACTCTTTCCGCCAGGGACTTCACCGCGCCGCCGACCGTGTGATCCACGGTAGCTCCCACTCACACGTCGACAGCCACTCCAATACCTCGTCTAGCTCCGGCCAGGGCATCCCAAACACCGTCACCATCCCAACCAACCACATCCGCAAGGGCGACATTGTGATGCTCCAGAGCCGCCCATGCCAGGTCATCAAGATTAGCACCTCCAAGGCTACCGGCCAGCACCGCTTTCTCGGTGTTGACCTGTTCACCAAGCAGCTCCACGAGGATTCCTCCTTTGTCACCTCTCCATCCCCATCTGTTGTCGTCCAGACCATGCTTGGTCCAGTCTTCAAGCAGTACCGCGTCCTTGACTTGACCGATGGTGCTGTTGTTGCCATGACCGAGACCGTAAGTTCATCATCCATCCAAACAAGTATAACCGTGGACAATACTGACACATACCAGGGTGACGTCAAGCAGTCCCTCCCAGTCATCGACCAGTCCAACCTCTGGGCCCGTCTCACCGAGGCCTTTGAGTCTGGCCGTGGCTCCGTCCGCGTCGTCGTTCTCAACGACAACGGTCGCGAGCTCGCCGTCGACATGCGTGTCATCCACGGCTCCCGCTTGTAATTTGTTTACTTCGGTGACATTCCACAATATGTACTCGTACACGAGGCTTCATACTTTCTTCCCACGATGATGTTTCTAGCTGCTTCTTCCTGAGTGGGCTCGGGTCCCGTGCCTGGGTTCTGGTTAGCTTTGCTGTGATTGATACTGATTGGAGGTGGAATTATACGTAGCATGAGCAATAGATTTGATTTGAGCAACTCGCTGTGCTTCTTGTGGCTGACGTTGATGTTCCAACCTCTCCTACTCTTCATCAATCGTCCACTTCCTGGACGGAGTTCTCCAATGTCTGCCCTCAATCTGCCTGATAGCTTAGTATTCCCCCCACCCCCCGGTTACCGCCACCTTTCTCTTGATCTGCCAATCGGAGCACTATAGTCGTGTCCCAAGATCAGTTGGCTACCTTCACTTAGGCATGACCCATATCTGATATTCCTGTGAGTTGTCTACCACACCGTGGCACCATTGGTAAATGAGGATTAGACGGCTGACAGCTATGTTTGCCCCATTCGTATGACGGGGTACAAGTATGACTGCCACTCGGTAACTTTATCCGCTGCTGTTTCTTAAATATTTATAAAGGCAGAATCTGGAATGAAAATCATTGGGTATATTGCTAATCAACACTCGTAGTTGCCGAACCTCAGTCGCTTTGACGATCCCCGTTCTCGCTGCCTCTCCTGCTATCTCTGCTCGGGCTTCTGTCCCTGCTGTCCCTACTTCTGCTGCGTTGTCTATACTCTCCTCTGCTCGAACTTCTGTCCCTGCTGTCCCTGCTACGACAGCGGCGTCTGAGTTCTCCGTCCTCACTACCCGTCCTGTCTCTCTCATTTGGGCCATCCACCATCTCCACATCATCATCCCTCTCCCCATTGGCCTTCTCGGCCTCTTCTTCCTCTTCCAACAACGCCTCTATATCACCCAGCGCGCTCACCCTCGGTTCCAGCACCTCCAAGTCTTCCAGTATTTCCCTCTTCGGCATTTTCCAGAGCGTCGTCGCGCATACACGATCCTTCGTCAACAGGTCGTCCACGAAGACGTCCATGTATGTTAAGCTCACTCCAGCCCTTCCTCTCCTCCTCAGCTTCCTTCTGTCTTCTAAGAACAGCTCAAGGATTTTATAAACATCCTCCGCCCTCCTCGTCAACCTAACATGAAAAGCCGCCAACGCGCGCAGGTATTTAAACTTCTCCCCCCCATATTGTAAATACTCCTCCACAACCCCCTCATCCGGACCCAATTGTAACAGTTTAAAAGCCAAACACAGAAATGGACTAGGCCTCTGCGAGTCGCCATATGTGCCGCCGATGAAATTTACATGCGAGACAACACGCTCGACTAGGGTGGCTTCGTTGAGGGCGAAGCATTGGTCCTTCCAGAAGTAGGACTCGATTATGCGCTCCCGGACTGGCTTCTCGAAGATGGTGGCTGGGTTTAGGCCGTTGGGGCAGACGGCGGCGGTTGTGCCGCGCTCGTCGAGGAAAGCTTTTTCGTCTGCGCGGTGGTTCGCCATTGTGATGTTGGTGGATGTAGACGTGGGTTGTATAAAGCCTGGGAGACGGATGGCGATTTCGGAGTCGCTCGCTGCAATTGAAAGATGTTGCCCGGGCGGAGACAGTAACGATCCTTCACTGTCGGATGAGTGTACATAAAAAGTCGCATGTGGTTCTGAATTGCGGTGGCAGCAATGTCTGTGTACGCCGTGCTGAGTTGTCGAATGTCAATCGTTAAGGTGTCGCCCAAGGTTGTCGCGAAAGTTGGCAAACGATGCACGATAAGGATAATTGCCACGCCAACATGTATTTATCTAGCCTCCAAAGCATGTCTCAGCCTCGTGATCTTCCATGGAAACTCACATCAAGGCGATGCTCCAACAGTCACAGATCATGTACCCTATAATAATGAACTTCCCAACCATTTCTTCTCAATAATGGATGCCGGTCCGTGAATCAATATGGTGTTGCTCACACAATCCCAAGTCCAGGTCACCATATCGTCTGCCATCAGTACGTTTGCGCTTCGCATCATCCCACGTTCTGTCGCAACATATTCAGACTTCAGCTAACACATATAACAGTCTTCCTCTTCACCCTCGCACTGTTTCTATCGGGTTATGTTCTCCAGCAACGAACTGTCACAGACCTCCGCAAAGCAATTAGACCAGTAGCTGCAAATTATGCGCCTTCATTCACGCTAACACTGCAAGCACCACCAGACGATGGCGACGCCAGTGAGGTCCCAGGCACCACCGCCCCCGAGAGGATGCCAGGAGAAAGCAGGGCGCATGGAAATGGAAAGGGGGACTGGATAGACTCTTACTACGAGAAAGACGCAACACAGCAAACGTCGCACGAGAAGCTACTCTATGTCCTCGGCTCCACTCCATCAACCACACCCCCCAACACCCTCTCCCCCTCCACGAATTACCTATCTTCCACAAACTCCTTCCTCGCCAAAGCGAAGTCCCATATCCTCCACACCACAAAGCCCTACCTCCGCCGAGCAGACAAAGCCATCCACGCCTGGATTCGCCACATCCAAGGCCGCGAGCTACAACAATGGGAGATCGACCAACAGATACAGGAGCAGGAATTAGAGGATGTGTCTAAATTGGATGGTGTGCCGGATGAGGAGTTGACGGCTGCACAGAGGAGGATGAGAATAAAGATGGATATTAGACGGTTGGGGGTGGTGGAGGACGGGGAGCTGAAGAGTGTTTATAGACCTAGGAAGAGACTGGAGGGTCGATGAGAAACGGCGGTGACGAGGGATGAGGATAGCGAGGGGGGGTTGGATGGCGTTATGCGTGATGGCCCGGAGCTGTGGGAATCATTTGCCAAGGGTGTATGTGTTATAGGGAGTAAAGCTGGAAGAGTTTTGTTGATTGGTTAGCACTGAAAACATTTGTGGACAGCACAAGAGTGGACCATCTACGAAGATTAGCATAGTGTGGAATGTTAACCAATTCGTGACATAAATGAAGGAAAAGCTCTGGCTTCATTCTCATGACAATACTACCTTCTGGGCATCATTTTCATAGTTCGGGGGGGTTTAAGAAATGGAAGAGCTCGTGAGTTAACCGGTTATCATTTACTGAAGATATCAAGATATCGAAAAAATCGAGGTTGCCACTTGGTTCAATTCCATACAATTGAGCAGGCTGCTACGTTCTAAATGCCTGCACGATCCCATGCAGGCGGTCAATAACAACCGGAAAGATCGCGCCCACACTATCCTCAATAATTTTCTCAAAAGCCCTCATGGCTTCCTCCTCACTAGCTTCCAGCATGAACCTCTCCATAACCCTCTCCACCACCCTCTCCGGCTCAGCTCTGATATCGGGAATATTGGCGTCGACCATCAATCCAAACAAGTTGAGCACCAAACCACTCTGCTTTCTGAGCGCAGCAAATGCAGTGAAGCAGTATTCCTTGAACTTTGTCCAGTTCTCGTGCCCCTGTCCACCCATGCCATCCGCCATCTCAGAGCCGATCTTCACCAATGGAGCAAAAGGCTTGGGATCTCGACCGAGGATGTAGCCGAAGTCGATGTGGAAGAAGTGGCCGCTGGGCGCGATGAGAAGGTTGTCGAGATGGCGATCGCCTACGCCCAGTAGGTAGGTGATCACCGCATAGCCGGCGCATGACTTGACGTAGATGTCCATGGCTTCTTTTCTAACTCCTAACGGGGCCTTGTCGTCCGGGTTGTTGAGTCTGAGGTAATTCAGGATTGGCGGCTGCCCTCTGCCACCATGCTTTGTTGAGATTCCAGCTAATGATGCTGACGGCACGAACTGTACCGCGCCAGCTGTAGCACCAGTGGCTAGGATCTTGTAAGGTGAGAGCTTTAGATCAAGATTCTCTTTACGTAGCAACTGATCCATCAGCATGATGATTTGGATAACCAGCTGGTCCTGACGGAGGTCGTCGCCAGTTTTAAAAAGTATAGGGTAGTGTCGCCCAGTGATTGTTTTGAAGGTCATCTTTAAAGGTGAGAGCGAGGACTTGAAAACAGCTGTCTCGTCAGGGTAAACACCGCATATGAGAATGCTTGGGTCCAGGGGTAGAGGCAACGGAGGATCGATGATCATAAGCTCATTCTTCGGATCCGCCAGGAAGTGTTTGGCCCTTTCGGTTTTCTTGACAATAGTCAGACCACTCTTCAAACTTGTTAGATGCGAGATTCGTGATATGACGGATATAAACTCTGCTTGGCGCTTAAGTGTCCTCCTCGTCTCTTGTCCTTCGGTGGTCTTTTCGAGCTCAAGCATGAAGTCGTATTCAATTTTTGCGTACAGTTTGCGGTTTTCTGGCGGCTGTCCAGAACTTTTGTCATCGCACTCTACCATGAGATACCAGTGGAAGTAGTTGCCAAGCATGAAGCTATTGGCGGCTCTTTCGATCAGGAAGCGTGCCAGTGCGGAGTTCGTATTGGGTTCCGCAGCTCCTTCAGCTGGCTTGACCTCAAACTTCAGTGACTGTACCAACTGTAGCAGGTAAAGCAAAAGTTCATCGTCGTCAGACTTCCTCAACCGCTCGACCGCAAATGCCCTGACGGCCGCATTATCAAAAGTCGGCCCCAGGAGTTCCAGAGCATCATCCACATCGATTTCCGTCCATTTTGAGAGCAGCTGCACAGACTGCCTTGACTCACTATTATCATGCCAATTCACAGATTTGACAAATTTGGTCAACGCTCTCTTGTCTCTGGTAAGATGATGTCTGAACTTCCAGACAAGATCCTTTTCATCTGTTGACAACCCGTACGTAGGTGGATAGCCCATGATGTTGTTCAGCTCGTCACGGAACCGTGCATTCGGCCTCAGATCGCGATCCATTACTCCCGTTCTGTGTCCTCGAACCAGTCTACGATGCTTAGTCTCAGCCGGATTGTCTCGAGAGCCGACCTCTGGATCATATATCTTGACTATTCGCCCACCAAAGCCGTCGTTCTCGTCATTTGATCCCTGCTCAAAGTTCATCGGAACCGGCGGTGGCTTCAGTATCGAATTAGAAGACGATGTTTGCATAGATGAGATCGGTGGCGGAGGGTATTCATGGTCAGAGAACACTACAGGAAAGTCGAATCGCGGAAGCTCAATATGCAGTATAAAGTTCTCATCGGCAGCGTCATCCTCATCTGATTCGATGGCTTCCTCCGCTCCGTCAAGTCCAGCTCCTGCGCTCTCAACTTTCGTCCGTTTCTTATGTGATACTGACTTGGTCGCTGACGCAGGCGAGATGAGGTTCTGCTTTTCTATAGTGCGAAAAACCAGTTGGTCCAGCCAATCTACCCGCGGTATCTCGCCCATCTCATGCTTCTTGAGCAGCGCCTCCAGTCTTTCTGACTCGGCCTGTTCCTTATCCACCACAACCTCTTCATCCTGCTTTCCATTTTTCATTTCTCGCCGCATTGGTAGTATTGCTGGGGTCGTTGTGGCAGCTAAGCCATCGGCGGCCTTCTGCCTATGAACATAACAGGCTTGCCTGCCCTTGTTGAGCGTGTTGCCCTTATCGAATAGGGGAAATGTTGTGCCGCCAAACGGAATCGAGTGTCCATTCTCTCCATGCCCGCATGTTGGCGAGAGATCCCATATTGTTATAGCCAGCTGAGACGACAGCGGCAGTACGCTATAATGCGCCGGTAATGTCAACCATTCTCCCCATCGCCGCTCGTTTCTGAATGCTCTGTACGCAGTTTGGACGGGCACGGTGAGAGGCTTCGAGTCCGCCCATAATTGTACGTTTATATACAAATCGGAGTGGAGGCTAAGATTCGACCCTATGTATCGCAAGTCTGGCCTCTGGATAAGTGTTGAGAATGGTATCTCTGTCTTCTTCCCTTCGAGGCGCACACTGGATGCTGTCAGTTCTTGAGCCACCAAGGTAACGGACACAACAACTTGGCAACTTACACTTTTACATGAAGAGGCCAATCCAGCTGGTCGGATGAAGCAAAGGAGAAAGGATCGTTCGGATTTGTCGCCATCATTATGTTACAGGTCGCGTACACGACTTCGTCAAGGGCCGCCTAGGCCAGCAAGGTATCGTTCACAGATAGTTTCAGCGACTGAGCTTCTGGCACTGAAGCTCTATCGGCACACCCGCCATGACCAGCCCAGCAATTTACATCTTATCTAATCTGAAGGGGGCTGAGATTAAAGATCATCTTATCAGATCTCATTAGAACATGGTCCGTGTTCGTGTTACACGATCCACAATCGCGTTCTCTCAGGGCGACCTCAATCACCAGCAATATGAAACGCGCATGGACGTCCATCTTTGATCATGCTTAAGGCCAACAAACGTCATCAACCTTCTCAATAGTGATTGCACAAAATCCGTCGATAAACTTAGTTTTAACATTCCAGAAAAGGCTTCACACACACAACATCGACTATATCACTGCACTGGTGCCTTGAGTCTGCGCCGACCACACCTACGCCTCCGACGAAACAGCCAGACTCACCACACATCACTTACGTATTACTCTGTTATCGGATCTCGCAACCATGGCCAGACTCAAACAAGCCGAGACACCAGCGTTTGAAGGCGACCTCTACGACGCATCTCTTGCTCCGCCCAGCACGCGTTCAACTCCGACCAACGCTTCCGATAAGGAAAATCGCAGAGCACCAACAGGCGACGTTAGGGACAAAGGTCGCTCCACCACTTCGACTTCAGTAGGCAGAGAGCTAGCAGACCAGAGTGCTCGTCCAGCAAAGCGCAAGATGCCAGCCAACGAACGCGATCGCTGCCGAAGGCCGAGGACCGCTTCCCCGTCTGCAGATAATAGCGAGAGCGACGACCCATATAACCCAGACCAAAGTATTGAGGAGCGCAGAAGATTACGCGGACAGCTTCGTGATCTGGAGAAGGACGTGAGCGAGAATCGCGCAGAGTTCCTGCAGCCGAATAACGATGGAATCAGAAGGACGCTGGAGGCTGCGGATAGGATCACTGGGCGTGTGAAACAGACAGCTGACGCTACGATCGACTCGCGTCTTCTCGTCAACACTTCGGATCTCGCACTCAAAAAGGTCGAGAAGCTTACGTTGGGCAATTCACAATTGGGTGTGGACGTCGACCACTTCATTGCAAAGTGCATGTCCTTCATGCGCAATGGTGGTGCCGCAAGTGGTGAGGGAAGAGCATCTGGCACTGAGAGAGGCACACAACGTCGCCGCGCGACACAGATGGGCAATGCGGACTCCGATGATGAGGATGGAGAGATAGGAGATATGCTCGATTGGGCGCATCTTGGTGCACATGCCTGCTTGCCATACAACTCTCGTCCATCTGTGCCAGGATTCCTATTCGGTCCTCTCTCGGTCGAGAAGCGCGCACGTCGTGTTGTTCAACGCAGAGTAGGGAACACGAACAAGGATATCGCTGAGACACGCCCTGAGATTCTGCGTGCCGAGGATATCCACAAGGAGGATAACAACAACCTGACCGTTCTCTGCCACAGAATCAACAGGCGACTCAGGGAGTGTAGCGAGGAGCAGATGGCTGCTTGTGAGGCTGCGGCGGAGGCACTCAGAGAAGACATGACGGACGAGCAAGGGGAAGCCTTGATGCTGGAACATGGTGTTGATGACGAAGGAAATGTGGATCTTTTGAGGTTCTGCATCAATCCCAGGAGCTTCGGACAGACGGTGGAGAATATGTTCTACGTGAGCTTCTTGATTAGAGATGGCACTGTGGGTATCGTGGTCAGTGACGATGGGCTGCCATATCTGAGTAAGTCAAACGGTCTCGTGAGTCGACGAGGCATAACTAATACGGGACAGTGCCCTATGACAAGAACAAGAATACGGGCGAACAGCGCACCCATGTCAAAGGTGTGATGAAGCACCAAGCCGTGCTTTCTCTCGACATGGCTACCTGGCAGGAACTGATCGAGGTGTTCGAGATCAAGGAGCCAATGATTGAGCATCGCGCCGAGAATGCTGTTCCTGAAGTTGGCGCCAGAGGCTGGTATACTTAAATGGCTCGTGGCCGGACAGGAAAATTACAGCAGCACTTATTGAAAAAACAGGATCATGTGGAGAGGGCATGATTCGCGTAGACGAACAAGCGAACGTGGTCAGGCTTTCTTGGAGGTTTAGGCGAACACATTGCATGAACATGGTGGCGCGTGGAAATTAGTTAGGTCAACCTCGCGGCTTCACGAAAGGGTGTGTATACGAGGCGTCTTTGTGGCGGCGTTTTCAGGGGAACAGGGTCGCGAAAAAGGCGGCGTTATAGTCTTGGGAATTTAACAGGGCGGGAGCGGAAATCTTAAGAGCTCGAAATCAGTTGCCACGACATTGCTACGACATTGATGTGGTAGAAGCAGGATTTGAGTGCAGTTTGAAGATCTATGCACCGTGGTTAATGGAATGAAGTAACTTCGATCAATGGGTTAGTGTGCGAGTGGACTTATCCACTGAACCTCGACTGTGCATGAGTTTAGCATTGCACGGTGCTTTTGGCTACTATATGACTGTGGTATTGCCCACAGCTGTCATGGAATGCTTTATGTGGGTAAGAACATCAACAAACGAGCACTGTACTTTGCTTTCATGAGTTCGAAGGGCAACCGATGGTGTCGAAACAAATCTCATGTTCAATCCTCGATGGTGTCGGGATGTTTTACAGGCACAAATAGAACATACTTTCGAGGGGAATTGGTGAGCCAGCCATGTGAGGGCCAACATGAAGTCGGAATGATTCACCACACCTCTGCAACACTGCTCGGCAGCCTTCAAATGCAACCAGGGATTCCAATGAATTGTGCTTCATTGGTATATTCAGACAGCAAAGGCTCAAGTTACGATCATAAAACACCTCGAACTCCCTTTATGCATACTTCGTGGTCTTTCGACCTCACCCTTCTTGGCTCCGTCCCAGTCTATAGCGCTGGCTCAAGCAGTTGCAGCCGATATGATACACCCCGTTCATCAGTCTTCATCCGCCACACTTCGTCGTCAGTCGATTCTCATCCTCCCCAGGGTTGGTGATCTTCAGTCTAACCGCGCGACTTCGTGTTCAGGATAAGCGCCACAATTAGTCCGTACAGACCCAGCACTTCTCCGAAAATAAGAATCAACACCATGCCCACAAAGATTCTGCTCTGTTGCATGTAGCTTCTCACACCCATATCTCCGACGATACCGATCGCGTATCCTGCTGCGAGACCTGTAAGGCCAACGCAAAGGCCAGCGGCAAGATGGAGGAAGCCGGTGAAGAGGGCGTAGTGTTGGCCTGGCGGCGGTGCCATGTCACCGGCGATGAGGACAGCGATGACGAGGGAGTAGACGGCGATAATACCGGACATGACTACTGGAATGAGTGACTGTGATGTGTTAGCTAGTGTGCCTGTGTAATGTGCTCGCGATGGGCCAAGCGCATCTCGTTGTCGAGGCTCGCCTTCATGATGAGGTCTGGTCTGAATGTGCCAACTCCAGCAATTCCGATTCCAGATTTAGCTGTGCCGAATGCCGCGCCAATGCCTGGTATCTGTCAGAATTTATGCGTCCTGTATCTACTGTACTTTTGAGTGCAGAGGTGCTGTCGGCTTGGGTGAAAACGGAGCTTCGTACATCCAAAGATCATGGCGAATGCGATGCCAGCCTGGAAACCAGTCAGCTACAGCACCTACAAAGACGCTTGAGTTGCTGACTTACCATGCCAAAGAATGGCGCAAACTTGGGAGTAAGATCCCCATGAGCGTCCGCCATATCGGGCAGAACTTGTGTGGTGAGGATGTGGAGGGCGGGCGTTTTGAAGTCGAGGCTATGATAGAGGGACGTCGTCGATAACGCCGGCCTTGGGAGCTTGAAGACTGGGGAGCTGTCTGGGGAACAGCTCAAACGCTAGGACCAATGTGGAGAAAAATACACGTGACTGAGCAATATCTTTAGGTAGTGCTTGATCGGGAGCCAAGACCCCTAAGTAGACTGACTTTGGCAAGAGTGAAAACTTTAGGGTCTAGCTAACACCTAACCTAAGCGAATATACTAAACTTTCCTGAGATTATCAGATCCTTTTCTCTTTTTCCAGATCATTTCAACCCCTCCATCATATGTCTCCCAGGGTGGGCCTCATACAGGCGCTAAGCGATTTGCCGTTACGTCGGAACCAAAGATCCCTCCCCCAGTAGCGATATCTGTCCAGCCAATACTGGCGCACTTCGGTATCGTGAATTACGGACAGCCTGTGACAGGACGCCAAACAGGATATCCCCAGGGCCGCTTCGAATCACATTGCTTGTCAGCACTTCGCGACCAATTTTGCATACGCCGCCATACATCGATGTCCCAGGCTCACGCCGCCTCATAAGGCTTAAGACGTGCGCGACATCTGAATAATCCGAGGGAGCCGGACGGCCAGCCCCTAGCATCCTGTAAACACATCGACACAGGATGGCCGAATACTCAGGGCGTGGACCGCCGAATCAATACGGAGGATCTTCTTCGAATAATCAAAGAGATGCGGCTTTCTCGAACATCTTCGGCGCGGTTCCGCCACCAGGGCGATCTCAGACCATGAACTCATCCGTTGAACCACCAGACATGATGCCACCGCAGGCTAGAAACCAGATGATGGGTGGACAATACGATCAGCGTCCTCCACCTCCACAAATACAGCGCGAGCAAATTCCACGAATGCCTCTACCGCGCCAACCTCCTCCGCGCCAGCCAGGAGGTTACCCCCAACCGCAATCGCCTGCGTATGCACCGAACTACGGCCCAGGGCCAAGCAGCGAATATCAGGGTCCTCCAAGACATCGTCCTCAAGTAGCGCAAAGCGATCGCGAACCATACCAGCAATACCCTCCAATGGCTGATCAACGTCGTCAGCCCCCTGGACCACAGCGTGTCAACATGCGTGCTCCTCCCAACGCGCTTCCTTCACAACAACAGCTTCCCATGAGGCAACCACCGCCTCGCCAATATTATCCGGACGGTCGCGGTCCAGCTCTCGCCTCTGATCCATACAGATCGCAGTCAATGGCATCCATCTCACGTCCACAAATGTATCAACCAGGTCCGAGCAACTATCAGCAGGCACCGGCCAATGCATTCCGTCAAGCACCCTACCAGAACAATCAGATGTCAAGGACGACTGCGCAGGGACGAGTCGTGCCAGAGAGGATGCAAGACGAGAGGACGATGTCGCTGGCGAACTATCCACAAGGCCGTGACCACCAGACGATGAGTGGCCGCATAATACCGACAAGACGGGTTTCCGGTGGTGTTGAGTCGCACGAGATTCCCAGGAAAATGAACGAATATGCCAGCGAGGTTCCACCACCAGCAGGCTCAGCGACGCGCACGTCGACTATGTCCTCGACTGTTGATGGTAGTGCTTCAAGATCAATGTCGATGGCGTCGACCATTGTGGCACCAAAGGACCTGGTACATAAGTCGTCCATCGCCAAATCTGTCAGCAGCGAGAAGACTGTGAAGGCTCCGGTCAAAAAGCATCCACTGGTTTATCCGGCATTGCTCTCCCGTGTGGGCGAGTGCTTCCGCGATAGAATCATTCTCGGTGATAGGACAAAGAACGACTTGACGTATAAGCATGCCTTCAGTGGGTCAGATGCTGTGGATGTTATCAGTTATATCATCAAGACAACAGATAGAAACTTGGCACTTCTTTTGGGTAGAGCCTTGGATGCTCAAAAGTTCTTCCACGATGTCACTTATGACCACCGTTTGCGCGATTCGCCTAACGAGCTGTATCAGTTCCGCGAAACGATGATGGATTCGGATGATACCCAACCTGTCAACGGAGTTTTTGTTTTGCTGTCGGAATGTTATTCGCCAACTTGTACCCCTGATAATTTGTGTTATTCTATTGCGTGTCCAAGGCGATTAGAGCAGCAGTCGAGACTTAACTTGAAGCCGCAAGCTACACTCAAGAGAGAAGATGAAGAGGCGACTCTTCAGGATATCGAGCCGGATGAGCAGAAGTTGTGGATTAACACTGTCTCGAAGGAGATTGCCGACAGTGTTAGCGAGCGTGAGCAGAAGCGCCAGGAAGTCATTTCCGAAATCATGTATACGGAGCGCGACTTTGTCAAGGACCTCGAATACATGCGCGATTTCTGGATCTTTCCACTCCGTGGCTTGGTCCGTGAGACGCCTTCGCCCATTCCAGAGTCTAGGAGGGAAAGAACTGTGCGCACGATCTTCGGTAATATCATTGATTCACCGTCGATTCATGCGGTCAACTCGAAGTTTGCAGAGCGCCTCACTGAGCGCCAGAAGGAGGACCCGGTGGTGAAGTGCGTTGGAGACCTGTTTTTGGAATTTGTTCCACAATTCCAGCCATTCATTGTTTACGGTTCCAACCAGCTGAATGGAAAGTTTGAATTTGAGAAGGAGAAGTCGTTAAACCCTTACTTCTCAAAGTTTGTTGATGAGACGGAACGTCGCAAGGAGTCCCGCAAGCTCGAGTTGAACGGCTACCTCACCAAGCCTACAACTAGATTAGCGCGTTATCCACTTTTACTTGATAACGTACTCAAGTATACTGAGCCAGGAAGTAAGGATCTGGAGGATATTCCAATCGCTGTCCAGATGATTAGGGACCTCTTGGGTGTTGTCAACAAGGAGTCTGGAAGGGCGGAGAATCGCTTCAATTTGCGTCAACTCCATGAGCAGCTACGCTTTAGGCCAAATGAGCGCGTAGATTTGAAGCTCACTGATGACAACCGTGAGCTGATCAAAAAGGGTGATCTGAAGAAGGCACCTGGAGATCAAACGAGCATTCAGTGTTATCTCTTTGATCATGCTTTGCTCTTGGTCCGTAGTAAAATGGTCAACAAGAAGGAAGAGATCAAGGTTTACAGAAGGGTATGTACATTATTAGCTCTGTTTCATGGATGTTACTAACTACCATCAAGCCAATTCCTCTTGAGCTTCTGGCCATCAAAGAGATGGATGAGGTCGTTCCAAGAATGGGGGTAATCAAGCGCCCAACCTCAAGCTTACTTCCAGGTGCGAAGAGCACCACTGATCTGAAGAAGGATGGCTACCCTATCAGTTTCCGCCACCTTGGTCGCAAAGGAGGTTACGAACTCACCCTTTATGCTTCAACTCCAGGTGTGAGGAAGCAATGGCTCGAGATGATTGATGCACAGCAAGAGAAGCTCCGCGCACGCGGAGACTTTCACAACACTACTATTGTGTCCGCAAACTTCTTCACCACTCTCAACAAGGTCAACTGCTGTGCACCTTTCGATGGTGGTCGCAAGCTGATCTACGGTACCGACACTGGCATCTATGTTTCTGATCGTAGAGCCAAGGAAGCAAGTGCCAAGCCGCGCAGGGTGTTGGATGTGCAGAATGTCACCCAAATTGACGTCCTCGAGGAGTATCAATTGCTTCTGGTTCTGTCGGCAAAGTCGCTCTTGTCTTACCCGCTGTCTGCTCTCGATCCAAATGAGCCTGCACTCAGCAAGCGTTCTAAGAAGATTCAAAGTCATTGTAACTTTTTCAAGACTGGTATCTGTCTTGGCCGTCATCTGGTGTGCTGTGTCAAATCTTCGGCATTGTCGACGACAATCAAAGTATTCGAGCCCAACGATGCTATGTCGAAGGGCAAGAAGCAGAAAGGTTTCAAGATGTTCAACAGTAGTGGTCAGGACGAGCTCAAGGCTTTCAAGGAGTTTTACATCCCGACAGAATCCTCCTCCATCCACTTTCTCAAGTCCAAGCTGTGCGTTGCATGTGCGCGTGGCTTCGAGGTTGTGTCTTTGGAGACGCTCGAGACCCAATCTTTGCTGGATCAAGCCGACACATCTCTCGACTTCGTTGCTCGCAGAGAAGGTGTCAGACCTATTCATATCGAGCGTCTCAACGGCGAATTCTTGCTCAACTACAGCGAGTTCTCGTTCTTTGTCAACCGCAATGGTTGGCGTGCACGTCCAGACTGGCGCATCGATTGGGAAGGCCTTCCACAGAGTTTTGCGTTATCGTACCCATGGATTTTGGCATTCGAGCCAAACTTCATTGAAATTCGCAACATTGAGACGCAGGCTGTGCACATCATTCCAAGCAAAAATATTAGAATGCTGCACACCAGCACAAGAGAGGTAAGCCGTTGTTCCAACCAGACTGTAGCAATCTGTGCCTCAAGGTTAACCAGCATAAACAGATATTGTACGCATACGAGGATGAGCAAGGACAAGATGTCGTTGCATCTATCGACTTCTGGCCAGCAGGCCGTCGTCCAGATGCACACATGTCCATCATGCCGCCAGCGCACGGCGAGCCAGCACCACAGCTGCCACCACTTCAAATCAACAATGGGGGATCAGGGTCAGTGCGTCCAACGAGTCAAGCCAGGTAAAGAAGGATATTTCTCATGCGATGCAATTTTGTATGCGTGTGCACCATTGTCTAAATCTAGCTTAGAATTCTATCATAGAATGACACACCTCGTCCCGTCCCGTCTGTGTTTGTCACGTCGCATCAACCGCATCCTGCTCTTCTCGCGCCTCGGTGTTTCTGGCTCATCGTCCATCGCGTCTGCCATCTCATTGTCTTTGCGAATGATTTGTCTGCATAAGTCCACAAAGACTTCGTCCACATTGGCTGTTCCACGGTGTCAGCTACGAATCGGTGCATGGTGTTGCCATTGCTGTAATAGTCTGAAGCTTGCCGAGCTAAGTAGGAAATCTCTTGACTCACCTCGTCTCCTCGCACTCGTCTCGTAATAAGGCGCATTTCCCCAACTCTGACTCAAGCTGAAAGCCTTGCTTCGGCTCACCATTCTATCGCCCTCCAGATCGGACTTATTGCCCACAATGACAATAGGCACATTCTCATCGTCTTTAATGCGAATAATCTGCTCGCGTAGCTCCTGCAGCTCATCAAGCGAGCTGCGCGACGTGATTGAAAACACTAAAAGAAATCCTTGGCCAGTTTTCATGTATAATTCTCTTGGGGGCAATGTGGGTTAGTTTCTTTGTTGAGAGTGGCATATGGATTTGTGGATCAGTTGGATGATGTACCTCATAGCAGCTAGGTTTCCCATGTTAATAACTAACAACAAAATGAGGACAAAGGCGACATACTAAACTGCTCTGTACCTGCAGTATCAAGACTGTTTATTATTAGTATCCCGAATGTATTGCGATTTAGACGGTAAAGATTTACATTTCCAGCATTACTTGACGCCCCTATTCGTGTTAGCCATGCGTGATGTTCATGCAAGAAGCAGCCAATTGTTGTTCACAAACTTACATCGACCTGAATCTGCTTTCTATACGAATCTTCAATTGTCGGGTCATAGCTCTCAATCCACACATTTTGGACAAACTGTGCTGCGGAGATATTAGATCGGGGTGGTCTGTTGCACGGCTTGGCAACGCTGCGAACCCAGGGACCACAGTGTGGATAAACTTACCTGTCAAACAAGACTTGCCCACACCACCTGCTGGTATTAGAATTTTTGTTTGTATATGTATTGCTACAGTGCTTACCTGCACCTAACACGACAATATGGTACTCTCGCCTGCTGCTGCTTAATGTTAGACCTGGTGTTGCATACTGGGGGCGGTAAAGGACACCAAACAGACCTCTGATACCTCCTGTCAGACATGATGAAAGTACAAGCTCAGTAGCCTTTCCCGCGAGCCTCCAAAACTCCTCGAGTATAATAAACGAGTTCAGAATAACGACAAGTGCCAAAGTCCTCGTATAAACCCTCTTTCTGAGCCCGATCAATTGGATCTACAAATTACAAGCTTGGCGCGTTGGCTCCGGAGGATTGTTTGGTACTGGAAACACGTGATGATTAGGCGTTGTCAGGGTGGTTGACCTTGCCGTCAGCCAAGAGATCCGAATATGAGTTGTGATTGGGATGAGGCACATTATAACATCAAATTATATTGTAAACTACCTTCAGAGATAATGTTGCAAAACGTTGACCAATGTAGGTCTGGTGGCATTGCACACGGGAAATTTGTTGAAGCGAAATTTTATTTGCATTTTGGGAGTGGGAGTCACTGATTCGTGGCTTCCTGGTTAAGATATACTTCATCCACGACCTACAGCTTTTCGCCACCATTCTCTAATTCAACAATCTGGTTAATTCCATCATACTCTGGAATCTCCAAATCATACTTCTGAGCCACATCAGGCGGCACAAACCTTCCACCGAGGAAGTGCCTTCCCTTGAACCACTTTGTCAACGGCTTTGGCGCCGTCAAACTGACCAGTGCCTGTGGGTTGAAGTTGCTTCCTGGTCCGTGATCAGGAGGACCTGTCTCAATATTCCATGATGAAGGTGCATCAACTGCAGTGACTGGGACTTTGGACTTTGCAAGTGCTACGATGACAGGACCAAATGGCTCGCGAACTTCTCCTTGGAAGGAGAAGCCAAAGATAGCGTCAATTACGTGGTCGGTCTCAGCAAGAGCGGTGTCGAAGTCCTCTATGAAAGGAATCTGCAGGTGCTCAAGCTGGGTTGAGAGACGCTAGATCCGTGTTAGAGGACGAGATCGACCATGAGACGACACCGCTCGGAAGTGATTCAACAAGCTTCTGGTAGGACCACGAAAGTTGAGCTAACACTGCCAATATATGACTTACCTGGTAGAGCTCGTTCTTGCTCCTCTTCGGATAGTAGATTGTCGGCTTATAGCCATAATGCCACAAATGGCGTGCTGCTACCAACCCATCGCCACCTTTTGGCCATTAGCTTCTGTGGTACCAATGCTCGCTACCTCGCAAACTAACCGTTGTTTCCCGGGCCAACAGCGATCAGAATACGGCGGCCCTCGCTTAGTGGATGAAGACGATATACTGAAAAATGTTAGTACAGCAAACATGGTTTAATTAGTAGAGAATCTAACCAGCTTGTGAAACGGACAATCCAGCCAACTCCATCAATTGATCGATGCTAAAAGCACCAGTGCTCATGAGATCTTTATCGAGCTGGACGGCATTCTGTGCATTTAAGGTCTTAATAACACGCTATTGCAAGTTAATATCAATTAAATATCAACAGAGTAGAATGATCTATGAAGCTGACCTTGAGAGCCATATTGAGTAATCTGAGGGGTCTGTTTCGGTGCGTGTACAAGGATTTCTTCTGTATTGTGGCTATTGACAAGTTTGATAGTTTTCCCAAGTAATATATGAGTCTTCAATTCGTGTCTAATTTACAACTAGCTTTACCAAATCTCGAGTTCGATTTCAAGCGTCGAGCACACCTGATGTCATATGGATGAGGTGCTGCGTCCATTTCGAGTGGTTGCCACCCTTCAATTTCTGCAATCGTGAAGCTCGAGGTTCAGCTTTGAAGCTTGAAAAGTATGCGACAACCACCTTTTGGTGGAAAATTTCTTGCATTAAAATAATAGATTTGCTTCCACTCTAAACATTCAGCATAAATCCTACATTCTAAGTGTTTATTTGGACTCGCCGTTGTCTTATGAACTTGGTGTGTTCATGCAATTCTCCCCCGACTGTGTTTGGATCCATATTCTGGGGATGGCACTTTGATGCGCTGCACCTTTTTTCATTGCCCACCGGTCCCGGAACAACCTCCACGGAGCCACGACGGTCAGCCTCCCGCAAAAGTTGAGCCTCACGCGTAGCCTTCGGTCTCGTTTGAGACGACTGTTCAGCCCAATCCAACACATATACTTTCACAATGGTTCTCAAGATCCGTCTTGCGCGCTTCGGCCGCCGCCATGCGCCATTTTACAACATCGTCGTCTGCCAGGCTAGGTATGTAAAACTAAGGGCAAGCTTCCACTTCCCATCAAATCCCAAGAACCCCAAATTGGTCGCTCCGAGAATGTTCTCGAAAATAATTATTGAGATTGGATGAGGTCCTAGAACATGGTCTGACAACAATAACAGAACTGCCCGCAACAGCAAGCCGATCGAAGTCCTCGGCACGTACGACCCAATTCCAAAGACGCCAGAAGACGGCGAGGGTAGACCATTTAAGGATATCCGTCTGGACAGTGTGAGAGCGAAGTACTGGCTGGGTGTTGGAGCACAGCCAAGTGACCCAGCGTGGAGGTTATTGTCTATGGTACGTACATGGGAAAGGAAAGGCGCGTGAAGTGGGGGAGGGGCATACAAGGAGGTGATAGGAGAGCTACCAGGAGAGCAGAAGAGGGGCGAGGATAGTGGAGCGCTGCTGAAAGGAAAGTGGAGATTGAAAGCGAGTGAGCACTTGAACGAGGGAAAGATATCAGGGAGAAAGGGGAAAAAAGGGGGCGGGGGCGAGGGAACAGAGAAGGCAAGAGGATCAGAGAGACGCGAACGGCGAGCAAGGACATACGCGAGGAACAAGAGAGAGGCATGGGTGACATCGAGCGGCATCTACGAAGAATTGGAGAAAAGAAGCTAACAATCCACCAACAGGTTGGACTCCTTGAGCCAAAATTCCGCGGAAACTCAAACGCCAAGCCAGGCGCACAAGCTGAGAAGGCTGCTCAATAAATTCCGGTATAACGAAGGAATTGGCTTGTTTGAGCATATAACGTGGCGTTAAACAATGGGATGAGGCTCAGGTGGAAATTAAGCTCGTGCGGCCTTTTATGTGACTTTATATATGTACAATTTTTACGATTCAAGAGATTCCCTCCCTTGCGTTTGTAGAGGCAATGTGTGTAGAGTGTTCACTACAAAATTTGACCGAGTTATGGGATAACGAGACTCAACGATGGGCTTTGTGGGCGATTATGGGAGCTCAATTTTTACACTTGGCAGAGGGTGCAATGGGTCACAAAGAATCATTGTATTGTTTGAGTTTCAGGGGATGCTGGGGAGGCGGGTGGATCAAAGTTCGCATTGGATTGCAAAAAGTAGTATGTTTTGCCCGTCTCCCAACAGTTCACTCCTCAGTTTCAGCTTCGATCGTGCAACAGGGGCCTCTTCCCTCGCCGCAGAAAGCCTGAGAATAAACCATCATAGTACTTCCAGTTAGTGTATCAACACGCATCTTTCAATGAAAGGCTTGTCACGCGAGCAGGTTAGTCATGGACAGCACAGATACGCCGAAGCAGTTCACCGAAACCCTGGACCTACTACCAGTTCTGTTCGGCGATTAGAACATGCTTCCTCCAAACGCGCCAGCATCACCATCGGGCTCTCGTTGCCAACCACACACTGGTCGTGCCATCATATCCAGAAGCGCCCGCAGGTTCAAAGACATACGTAGAAGATTAAATCGCTTCTGCGGCAAACGCATAGAACAGATTTGCCAGTCATCGCCACATGTTTACGAAGGCTACACTAGCAGTCGACTGCTAATGTTATTGAGTGAGCAGACAATGCAGCGAATCAAGAAGAATCACATGAAAGAGCAAAATATGCTAATCATATAGGTAGATATTTAATTAGAAAATCAGTTGTAATTGAATGCGTATTCTACCACAGTAGTGTATCCCGTAGAATGCAGAGTTGCTGGAACGACGATTGTCCCCTCGGATACTAACCGCCTTCGCCATTCCAGCACAACCTCGACGTGCAGATACCTGCCCTCAAACGCTGAGAACATGTCCTACACTACTTTGACCTCGCGAACGACATCGTCCAAGAGTCGAGACTTGCGTCCTAGTAAAGCTCTGGTTTAGTTCGACCATATTGCCAAGGTTCGCTGTTTATGCATTGGGATTTCACCGCCAGATTATTTGAGAAGCCAGCTAACTTGAAATTGGTGATATTTTGCCGAGCCCACACTCGACACCCCTGTTGTATACAATTCAAACGAGTGTCAAACCAGCCTCTATACGTGCTCTTCCATGATGATTCACGCTTCGCCAGTAATGCAAATGCAGCCTCCTGCATGTATCGCCGGCCCATGCTGTAAGAAAGCAAATCAAAACGCCACTATCCAATGCTACATTGATGCTCATGTTTCCTTTTTCCGTTTCTCCTTCTCTTCGTATATATTCCTTGATAAATCGTCGTCCATAAAATCTTGCCATAACCACATCCCAAGCGAGTCGGTCATCCTGAGACGTATTTATTGGTCCATGTTATAAAGCCAAGTTGTAAGAGATGATGGTCAGGCAGAGTACCATGATCACAACACCGTAGATAGCGAGAGCAAGGGACAACCCGCGCAAGATAGCCAAGCGCTTGGAATTAAGACCCAATCTCTGCTGGGACTCAACTTCGTCATCATCCTTGAACAGACGTTGGTGGTGTGGGCTGTCTGGAGAGGAAATCTTGTAGTAGAAAAGGCCTGGCAGGATGAAGGAGATGGCGGTGGAACCAGTGGCTCCGACGTAGGCCAAGACCGTGTCAAGAGAAGAGACAATCATGGCGACGAGGTAGGACAGCACCACAATAAAAGTGGTGATGATGGCAAACTTGAGGTCACCAATGACCTGAACTGGAGCCCCGTGGGCGTCCAGAAGCTGTGGGCCAGCCGTTGGGTTAAGAAGTGGAGCCTGACGGTTTGGAGACTGGGCCATCTTGGCCTCGCGTTTGGCGATATAGGAGGCTGGTCTCCAGTTCAAGACGGCGACACAGGAGGCTCTGCATGGGTGGCATTGGAGCGGGTAGGAGAACATGACAAGAATGACAATGGCGAGCTTTCCAATGGTGGAGGAGACGTTTGGAGCGTACATCTTCACGATGTTACCCTCGACATTGTTTCCGTAGGAAAGGTATCCGGTGATGGCGACAATGACGTAGATGACACAGGCGGAACCAATGGCGGTGAGAATGACGGACGTGATACTACAGTCAGATAATTAGCAACACTTCGAAGTATACAGCACACAAGTGGACTTACATCTTCGGTCTGTTATCTCTGATCTCATTGACAATGGAGAACATGTTCTGATGGCAAGTGTATGCGAAAACAATGACAGACAGGGAAGAGAGCGCAGAAACAGCACTGGGTGGCGTGATCGCATTGATTGGTCCACGAACATCCTGGGTATCACCAGCAGCGTAATGGTAAACGACCAGAACGACAAGATATCCGATCGATACCAGGGCGATGATAGAAGTGTACTTCAGGGAGTCCATCTTCCTCAAGAAGGACAATGGTATGACGACCAACCTACAACCCCATTAGCATATTTTCGGCAATGCAGCAGGAGTGAAACCTACATGAAAATGGTGATCCAGAAATGGCGGTCCACCAAAAATGGAGTAATATCTGGGTTCTTGTTGATTCCGCGAACCACACCTGGCATCAGATCACCAATAATGATGAGGTACGAGATACCGACACCAAAGCACTTGATGGCAATAGCGGCATCGAAGAAGACGGCCGCAGATGGATATGTGATCTTCGACAACGCGAAGAAAGACGAGGTTCCGCGTGGAAGGTAGCGGGCAGCGCGAGATTGGAGGTAGAGACCAAGAGATGCGCAACAGGCGGACCAGACAATGACAATAAGGCCGACGAGGAGACCAAACTTAGCCATAGCCAGCGGCATGGCGAGGGTACCAGCACCAATAACTACATGGTTGTAAGCCGGTGATCAAGGCGCTCATTGGGGTTGGAACTTACTGGTATTTACTAAGTTGACGTTGGAACTCAGCCAACTGGCATGGCCAACATGGCCAGCAGCCGCATCTTTGTATGCCTTTCCACCGCGAGGTCTGGTCGAATCTGAGTTAGCAGTTGTCCTTCATAAGTATATGTGCAAAGGGCCTCGATGGCTCCGCCTGTACAAGACCAGACGTACTGGTTAACGGATTCTGGACGGTCTCCAACCAGTTGGACGTCGCCAGTCTTTATAGCGTCATACTGCGCCATTGTTTCCACCGACTTCGGACTAGGAGAGCGCAGAGATAGTTTTATGTATATACGTCCTCACTATATCGATAGGAGGTAGCTGCTTCGCGATTGTCGGCGCTGTAGCAGGAAGGTGAGGCGACTAGGTGCCCGTTTGGAATTGCTACAGTAAGGTGTCGAAGACTCTCGTGAGTCTAAGACGGGCGATATGAGAAATCCGGTCAAAGCCACGAACGCACAGAAATGGATGTATAGGCGCGAGGATGCAGTTTCAATATCTTCGCCAGTACAGATACTCTTAGCAAACGTCTTGGAAGATTCTTGGAAGCTTGGCTGGATTTTAGCGGCGGAATTTGAATGTCAAGAATCATCATCTCGGCTGCTTTGGTTCCGCGGGTCATTTTTGTCAGCCTTGCCCGTTCCCACACACGGTACGGCATTAGTCTGGGTTATCCTGACCACGAGGTCAGTACGCCACGAGAACACAACCAACAAAGGGTCATTTAAGTCCTCTGCCCTCGTCACACATAGTACCTAATGGCTTTAACTGCGTTGAGATGGGGAGCGAAAGAAATGCCATTGGACACGGAAAGTGGGAATGATATGAGCACGACTGCTGCCGCAACTCTCGACCTCCTGGAATCGAGGCTGAGAGCCATCGAGTATGCGCTGTACGGCCACCTCGACAAGACGGTCATCGACGACATGAAGGCGAAGTCGGCGGCCGAGAGACTGAGGGAGCTCGAAGTCGGATTAGGGCATTATACTGCTAAGACCAAGGTTATCCAGGACTTATTAAAGCTCCGTAAGTGAAGCTTGAGGTGTGGTCGAAGCAATCACTAAAAGGTACGAATAGATGCGCAGTCTCCTGACCTTTTCCAAACGTCCGACTCTGAAGAGGTTCCCTCGTTACTCGACACGGAAACTAAAGCTGCTATTGTGTTATCTGCCGCCCCCTCCTACCCTTCAACGGGTTCAAGCTTGACTTCTATCCTGGATACGCCCATTCCTGATGCTGAACTCTCCGCCAAAGTCATGTCTACGGCACCCCAGCTTTCTGACCTTGTGGACCTCCAAAACTCCCAGTTGAAAACCATCGCGGCTCTGAAAGGGCGAACATCAGTTGTCTTGCAACGCTGGTATTCTGTGGACGTTCTCCAATCTGGAGAATACTGGGCGGACGTGGAAGCACGAGTTGACGCCGTCGAACAAACCGTACGACAAGCAACTCACGTGCGCCATCAGGAAGATCTATCTTGACACGGTCAAGCTCTCCTGAAAATTTCGTTGGCTTTGAAGATCTCACTTGGCTGGTGTCATGATCCGTGGTCTAATTATTGGGGATACGAACATATCGGAATTCCGCCGTCGTGGTGTCCCTCTCGTCACTACTACCCCAGCTCAACGATCATGATCATCCCCAGCCGTTACGTTAGAGGAGAGTTCTGGCTGACGCCCACGTCGAGATAGTGAGCCCCGTTCAATGATTGGATTCCTGTTAGCTTTATCTCTCGACTCCATCTTTTCGTTCGTAGCCTCGTGGACGGCAGCTGATAAGCATGAGGGCTAGTGCATTTTCCCCACAGCCTTCACCTAGGTCTGGGGAACGTCCATGAACCACAGAAGTCGAAGATGATAAGACGACACCTTTCAGGTCACACTTGGACCAGGACTAGCAGTGAGTTACGTCGACATCTAAGCACAATTAAACATCATACCTCCTGCAGACTCTCCCGCAGAGCCATGGTAGTGTGGTTTAGTGAAAAGGAGGTAGAAGTAGTTAGGGCGGGGTACAGCAAGCCCTGAGTGTGTAGCGCCGCTATGTACCTGAGGGCAAGTGGGCGGTATCTGGAGACCCCGCAATGAATGATAGATATCTCGGTGCTTTTGTGGTTGGCTGACCTCTTTTTTAGAGGATGGCGAAAAATGGACTTAATGTCTCCAGCCACAACCACCATGAATTGTTCTCAGCCACAGTGTGGCGAGGAGTGTGCGTTGTCGTGGCGAGTGAAACGAGGCAGCCACAGCTTGGCAGTTTCCATGTTGCTGATCTGCAGATGGAGGCTTTGTAGAGTGACTTTGTCACTCCTTAAGAGACTGAGATCTTGACGACTCCCTTCTCGTACTAACGACGAATTGCCAAGAGATCTTTGAACGGAGCATGCTCGGTACCAATGTAATTGTTACCACCACCTTATCTGTGCATCTCGTGATTTACAATGTCTTGTAAAGTTGACTTATCCGTACTTCAGGGCTGCTGAAATTGCACCCTCGATGTTCAAGATTGCATTACGGAATATGTGATGTGGGTACTCTGAGATAACTACTCTGTTGACTATTCGAGAAGGCTATTTCGTGAGAGCTAGATCATGTCTATACGGCGAAGCATTGAAAAGTTTCCGGGTGTGTGGGCCTGTAAGCGTAAGTGAGATGTTAGACCCCAATCTGGTCAAGGGCTATCTATGACAGCGAGGGAACATGAAATGTGAAACACGGCGGCTGGACATTTTTAGGTGGAGATGGTGCCCCGCCAGCGTCACCTTGGGCGTTTCGAGATTGGTTTCAAGAAGCACTGCAATTTCATTGATCTCGCGACCACGGAAACATAAAGCACCATGAAAGAGATTGTAATGGCCACCTCTGGGGACAGACTTATTCGTGGCAGTGCGGAGTGATTGTAAATATTGGCCTCGTGCAGCGCGCCCTCGTGTTGTGCTCTGTATGCACTCAACGTGGTTGTGGGACCAAAGTTTGTCAATTTGGCTTTGTCCAAGTGTAGCCGCCGAGCACCGCTTCCCAATCGCTTGCGGAGAATAGCTGCTGCTGAAGAACAACAAGCCTAGAAGGCCACCATTCACTGGTGCAAATGGCTCGCGACCTGAATGCTATCCAGTTCCAGACACGCGTTTCCTTTCGGGACCCCTTGATGCTATGGCAGTGAGATGTCAGTCAAGCAGCGTTGACGAATCGAATGGGAACGTACTTTCTAAGCAAGATCTGCTGCGATGCACTGCCTCGTCTACGTACTGGTACCTCTTGGGCTACAGAGAACTGGCTTTCGTCCCTTTGTCCAACATTTGCACCACTCACTGCTTGAACCTCTTTCTAAACCCTGTCAATGTGCATCTTCTCCCATTCCTGCCTCTACATCTCAACGTCAACCACCAATTTACAAAGACACGTTGAATGCCGTCCTCTTTTACATATCTAAGAAGCAAAACAAGCAAAGGCTTTTATATTAACGACTCAATTATCCAGTCTAAGGTTGTTCTTTTTCAGGCTCAACTTTGCCAGCGCTCCACTGGTCTGTGCACCTGTCATCCTCGCGGCCCCGAACTCCACGACAACTCCCAAGCTCCTAGCCAGGAACGACAACTTCAATTCAATCCTCGCCAACCACCTCCACGCGACAGCTTCAAGTTGGCTGCCTCGCGCACATATCGGCCGTTTTCGCCAATTCCGCTCTTTCAACAAATAACAGCCTTGTTTTCGCACGCAAATCCAGCCGCCGCGACGCCCAAATTAGACGCCCGCGCCCCGTAGCCTCGCGACCTATCTCTACCCGCCAGGAGAACATCGCAACAAAAGTCGACTTGTGGACTATACTATACACGACACCACGTTCTCTATGCCTTACGGCCCATTACACTCGCCTTCTCTCAACAAAATGAACGGACACATGGATAGCTACTCTGGTGGTGCACGTCACAGACGTGGAGGACGTATGTCCATGGGCAACATACTCGGCGACCCATTTGCCTTGGCCACAATCTCTATAGCGCTGGTATGACTCTTCTGGTATTGACTTCACGCAGCACATATCTAATCGTCAGTAGCTTGCTTGGATCATCGCATTAATAGGACAAATTATCGAGAACGTCAACGGCGAGGGCTCATTCCCAAACTACGCCTGGATCGTTCCAGCATGGATGCTCTTCTGTATTATTGGAGTAATCGTCATCGTTGCGTCCAACAGCTCAACAACCTATGGCGTGGCAATGGTCGGATATCTCGCCATAGGAGTCGTCGTCACTACCTCTGCTGCGAATGGTCTTATTTACAAAGGAACCGGTGCCGGTGATGCTGCATCTGCCGGAAATATTGTGCTCGCTATGATCTGCGTAAGTCGCGCCTGAATTCCGCGCGTTTTCATAGACACTGACGAATATTTAGATTGTCTGGATCTTCTATTTCGGCAGCACTCCATCCGCAGTCTCCCGCGCGTACCTCGACTCTTTCGCCTTGAACAAAGACCCAGCACCAATGCGCTCGTCGCGAGGCATGTCTCACGGAGGCTACTCCAACCGCCCGGATACATCTATCTCATCTCACAACAATGCGCCACAGATGTACACCACTTCCGCTCAGCTCAACGGTTTCGAGACTTCCTCGCCAGTTCAAAGCGGCTTCAACCACACCGGCAACGGAATCAATGGCGACCGCAGCTCGAGCCAGCCACGTTTTGGCTCTTCCAATCTCAACACCTCGTCCAACAACATGGGATCGAGTAATGCGAACATGTCGTCTGACCCGGTCGCTGGTGGTGGTCTGGATGGTGGTGTGGTTGCTCCAACGGAGTACCCTTATAGGGCCAAGGCGATCTACAGCTACGAGGCAAACCCAGAAGACGCCAACGAGATCTCCTTCTCCAAACACGAGATCTTGGAGGTGTCGGACGTCAGCGGAAGGTGGTGGCAGGCCAAGAAGGCGAGCGGACAAACTGGTATCGCACCATCCAACTACTTGATTTTGTTATAAGCGGATGATACCACAGCGAGAGTAAGCGGTACGACCCAGTACTATCCTCAGTTTCACGACCTCTTTGCGCACACGGCCATGCAGGTTGGATGTTTTTCTTTGCTTAGCGATTACCTTGTTTATTTGTAGGGATGCTCGGATGTACTTGAGCTATCAGAGGCGTTAATGTTGGGATACTCCACGGTTGATTATGATGAGGAATAAACATCACAGAGGAAGAGGCATGCGATATCTGTCACGTCTGGGAGCTGAAGAGGATATCACAAAGTTTGCTACCGTGTTTTTACAGGAGCTCGTCGCTTTACCGTCGCTTTGTCAGAATGGACATGTAAATGTAGTGTCTATTTTTTTTGCTTGGTGTGATTGTGAGTGCTTCGGTCCTCAAAGGTGTGTAAATACCGCGTGCTAATTATATGTCGCAGTCCTGGTTGATGAGCCCCGTTCTTGAATGAAGTGCTACTTCGAATACTTTCCGCGTAGTGGCCTCTGAATACTAACATTCATGGGCATTTACAAGAATGGGATGGTGGGCTTACGTGCTGTTAACCTACTTTGGTCCGTATAGATTATACGGGAAATATCCCATCTGTCACTCAATGGATAGGAAAATGCGAGCTTCCACTTCTTACAACTACTCACAAGAGCCTATCTTCAAGACCTACGAACCTTTTCTGTCAAGTGACAGCCGGTTGGTTTGTTCATATTTCAATGAGTCAAAACTCTGGTGTGGTTGGAAGGGCAGGAAGAAATTTGAGCTTGACATTTGATCCTGGCCGAGGCGGTGACTGACATTTTGATAGATTTTTACTAGTTAGGTATCTGTAAATCATTCCGGATGTCAATATTGATGTGCCTCACTACTTCAATAGGTGGAGTTTCATGCTAAGGGGACTAGCAGATTCCCGCTCACTGACTTCTTTGGGTTGACATTATACGGCTTTCAAGGTTGGACTTTGACCAGTGTTCGGCATATTTAGGCCCGTACTTGAGTAAATACTCGAGTAACGACTCTCATTACTCGACTTATGGTGGCTCCGTTGCTCATGAGTTTACCCGAGTACTGCTCGAGTAAAGCCAAGAGTTGCCACGCAATGTTAAGAGTCAATTTTTAACCAATGAGAATCGCCCTTGCCATCTCATTTATGTCACTTAAGCCTTAATAAATCCCAACCTTAAATATATGCTTTTAACCCCTCAAATACATGTTAATATATATATACGTACTCTTCAAAACTCGGTTCCTTTTTATGCTGTAACTTTTGCTCTTTGTGTATTTGAATATTTTGCCTAGATACTCATGAGAATACCCGCCAACACTAGTCATACTTGTGGTCCTCCGAAAAGTACTTGAGTACCTCCTTACTAGACGCTGACTGTGACAACAATGTCTGCGCTTAAACCATCTTTGCGCCCTATTGGTCACCAGTAAATCAGCACCAACATTATCTTGTTATTCTTCAGGCATTTTTTAGAGCTTAAACGCCATGCTTGTTCGTCTGAGTTTAAAGAATGGCAGTTGGCAGTGTCAATGACTTTGAAGCTGAGCTTCAATGTTGTGAATTTTAAGGTAGGTCCATGGCGAGCTGTTCGCAAGACCTTGAGTAGCTCACACCACGACGAGATCCCCTAATCCTGGAAATAAAGAGAAATGGCAATATTGAAGCTGAGCTTGCAAAATTGGCAACCTATTAAACTACTAGCCGAGATGTTTCAACTGCGTAAGTTTTGAATACCCTGCTACTCGGCCACCACGCCAGGCAGACACGCTCCCTTTATTCTCAGAGCGGAAGGAACTATATCTCGATATTTCTTTGAGCTTTCGGCTACGTCTCAAACTGGCAACGGTTCTATGCAGACTCTAAGTTCTAGGTCTCTCTTCTACTCCAGCACTCCGAACGAATCTACACACTTACAAATTATTACAGACGGAGGTTCCATGTCACCACTACGATTTAAGGATGGCCGGCGGAGCAAGGTTTAGTCAGTATAGCTTGTTCTAAATACTCATTTCACAAAGGCGAGACAAATCCTAACTAAAACTATAAGTCGTCATCGTACTCTGAAGAACCCATACCAATTAAAATCTTGGGCTGAGCGATGCCGACGTACGACACACGATCATTTGCAAGACCAACACCATCATATGCAGGAGAGCAGAGAAGAGCGTGGATGGAAACGGCTCTTATGCTATCGCGATCGAGTTCTAAACCCCGAGAGAACTCCACGATGGCGATACACACTGCAGTTCGTGCCGTCGTGGAACGTGTCATTGTTATCTTCACTTCGGTGGAGTGTGTGCGAACTGTTTCGAGGGGCTTGAAAGCCGTCGTCGCTCGTTTCGAGAGGGTGGCGGTAAGTACACTTGAATCTAATCATTCGTTCGGTGTTGA